>Ga0315914_1010703_pt1 | contig 11317 bp, 6 predicted proteins | sample MpolenodulesMG_FD_203920 | JGI IMG/M metagenome (GOLD analysis project Ga0315914, IMG submission 203920) | Medicago polymorpha root nodule microbial communities from Los Angeles, California, United States - elongated nodules | ecosystem: Host-associated > Plants > Roots > Nodule | place: USA... | reverse complement strand
AGTCTATCTCAATAATCACATTCCTGATACCTTTGGTCCCTAACCTAACAAAGAGTGCAGAAGAGATCATACGCTTCAGCTTTGGCAGGTGAAGGACCTTCTGCAAAATGTGCAGTACTCGCTGGAACTGTGTCATTTGTCACACACTATATCCAAGGTCGGCCCAAGGGTCAAGCCACCTAAGAAAGGGTTTTAGGTCTCATTTTGAGACCAAAAAAAAACACCTCAAAATATTTCAATTTAGTTATAAATATATTATATCAGAATTAATCAAGGATGTATTTTGGACAAAAAAAAATGCCTCGAAATAATTCAATTTATTTTTGTCACACACTTTTAGTAAGAAGGAATATAAACACATGCAAGAACAATTGTGATATAATATAGGACAGGGTACATAATGTTTTATTGATGAAAATATACTATATTTCATATTGAACATCATAAACCACATCCTTAATTCATTTACATAGTAGAAGAAAGCAACAAATGTTGACTCCCAAACTAGATATTACAAGGCATTATAGCAAGGAAATGTGAGAAGGCAAAGGTGCATCATTCCCAATTTCCATAATAATCTTTGAGTCCATAGGTTTCCCTTTAAGAAAATTTGAGTACCATTTAGCAGAGAGCTTAGGTTGTCTCTTCAAGTTTGGATCTTTCATATCTATGTAGTACAGGCCATAACTTTCTTCATATCCACTCAGTATTTCAAGTACATCCACGAACGACCATACAAAATATCCTTTTATATTCGATCCATTCCTTTCAATGAGTAAAAAATAAATTAGCAACGGAGATGTACCTCATACATTATACATCGTTTATAACACTTCATTATATTTGAAAATCAAAGTAGAAGTACCTTATTTCATTAGCTATGGTCCCAATGTATTTTTGCAAGTACTTCACCCTAGGCCAATCATTCAAGGATGAATTACGAAGTGTTCTGTAGCCTGCAAAAAAAAAAAAAAAAAATAAAATGCATAAAATAAAAAAAAAAAAAAACTCAAAGGCTTATCATACTAATAAACAAATATTGTGAAGATTTTGAAAGGATGGATGAAATGTTCATGCCATATATTAGAAAATTGTCATACCATTTTCATGTATGTAAATTGGAAAATTTCCATAATCATTCTTCAAGTAATATATCACCTCTTGAAAATTCCTGGTTGTAATAGGAAACTAAACAAACCAGCTGATCAATTGGTTAAAACAAATACATAAAGAAATGAAAAGAGGAACAATTCCTTGTTACTGCACTATGTTACCTCATCTATTGAGGTATCATTTTCTATCAGGACTGCAACAAGAAAGAGCATTAATTAGTTGTTTCAGTTTCTTCAAAATGGAGTAAAGTGGATGACATTATAGATTAAACAAGTCTTTAGCTATTATAATAGGGACATTTATATGTAAGTAACTTGTTAAAGCTCCGTAAAGAATTGGCCGTGCAATTAGAAAATGTCAGAAAAACTGTTAAAACATACTTGTAATTTCCACTGCCATATCTTGCATGTAATCTCTATCCTCCATGTTCAAGCTTGTAGGACTGTTCTTAACATATATTAAGTTGTAAAAGTTTATTCCTAAGAAGTCAATTGAGCTCTTGATCAGATTTGATTCCTTTACTGTGAAGGAAGGAAGCCTTGATCCAACATTCTTTTTCATTATATATGGATAATCACCAAATGTTAATGGATTTAGAACCCTGCAATAACAAATGATCAACAAAGCATACTTGTAGCAATTAATGTATAATTGAAATTTGTGAGATTGAATGTTAATGGACTTCTATGACAATTACTGCAATTTAGTAAAGTTATCAAGAGGTTGATCATAGTCAACATGTTTTCTATAGTCTTAGTTTAAGCTCAAAGGAACCTTATTTGTAGGGACTTGTTAGAGATAGAAAAAACATATGCATTAACACTTCCTATTTTAAGAGATAGTCCTATGCAATCCCATAATGCAAAGTTTAGAAATGTCTACAAACATTGAAAAGGAAGATAACAAGATCAAACCATTACTTACCACCCCATCATGAAGTCTTGGGCCCTTTTAGTGGCAATTTTATCTTCACTAGTATTTGTCAGTGGAACAAAACCAAAAGTAAGAAGATTAAGCCCAATAATGCCATGTTGCATGGCCTGCACTTTAGAAAGATTGCTTCTTGAACATACTATATGTTACCCTTCTTGATTATGGTTTAAAATGAAAGCAGAAAAATGAATTGTAAGTAAAGTGGTGCATGTTCTACAAAAATTTTTACCTTATATTTTTTCCTATACAATCTTGCAGCTGAAGCATGTGCTAACAACATATGATGAGCTGCCAAATATGGCTCAGTTGAAGAATTTCCCCTTGAGCAGTTAGCTACAAAGGAAGGAGAACACCTCTGAGGCGGTGCCATTCCAATATCATAGCCATACATTGCATACACATTGACCTCATTCAGCGTGGTCCAATACTTAACTCGATCTCCAAATTCTCTGAAGCACACATCCGCATATGATGTGAAATCTTTCCTGCATGCATACATATATAGATATGTAAAGCACAATAAAAACCATTTCTTAATTTTGTGCCTTGTGTATTTGTCATTTATTTCAATCTATGACAATATGGTAACTCAAATAGAGACTTAAAGTAACCAAGAAATTGGTCTTGAATGGTTAATGAGCTCCACCAATGATGAATTGTTCAGGAGAACCTGAGTTCGATTCCTAGGTGGAACAATTTTTTGCTAGACTTTACTTACATTTCGTTTGAACTCCGGATTACCAGGGCCCCTTTCCCCTTAGAACCGGAGGGTTAACACCAAAATAAAATAGAGACTTAAAGTATGGGAAAATTTTGGAACCATACACGATTTTTTTGCTAACCCATCCTTCATATTCATCCTCAAGTGATTGTGGTAGATCCCAGTGGTGCAGTGTAACATGTGCTTGGATTCCTACAAGATGAGGAAACATCAACAAAAACAAATATATTAGAGCATCGTTTAAGTTTTAATCAAGCTCTAAAAGAAAAAAATAGTCTTCACAAACCGTGGTTTATCAGTTCATTTATGAGGTTGTTGTAATATTGTAGTCCTTTAGGATTGATGTGTCCTTTACCATCTGGTAATACATAGGGATAAGATGGTTAGTAAAAAAAAAAAGTCAGCATAACAGTTTAATCGAGGAAACAATATTTAAAAAACGTCAAAGATTCATGCACTTAAACCAAATCAAGTGTGGGTCAATTTTAAATAAGTTTTGTTTAGTCATGACATATTAAGTATTAAGAGTTTGACTTTTTTTTATGACCGAGTTCAAATTCCCTCGAAGATTGTAAGAGATTGTTTGTTTGCCCCCTCTCATGCTATACTTATCTTCACCATCCTCAAACCTTAATAATCTCATTTCAAAAGATGGTGTTGCTATATTACATGTTGGTAACAACACTTCCAACGTGTAGAAAATTGTTTGTTTGGGAGTGTTCCGAGCTTGATAATCTTATTGGGAGGTTGGAAGGATTTCGATGGGAGGAGAGGGAGGATTGTTGGTTTTGGCGTCGTGATAGTGGGGGAGAGTTCTCAGTAAAGACGGCTTTTGTTTTGTGATTCTCAGTTGCTGTTTTTTCTCAGTGCTGTAGTTGGGGTCAGTGCAGCTGTGGTGTGTTTTGTTGTTTGGTGGTGTTTTTTGTTCAGTTTTTTAATAGAGCCTTGTAGCGGCTCTTCCTTTGTAATTGTTTTCTTCGCGCGCTGCGTTCATCTTGTGCTTGGTGTTTTTTGCGCTATAAATAAAATTTTAGCTGTTTCCAACAAAAAGAAAAAATGGTTAGTATCATTTCAGATCTTACCAGGAATAAGTCTTGACCATGATATTGAAAATCTATAGGCATCTAAGCCCATGTTGGCCATGAGATGCACATCTTCCTGCAGGTAATCGAGGTCTTGTATTTGCTTAGTGCAAATTTTAGACGATGAACTTCAAATTAAAATTAATTTATGTATAAGATGCACATTGTCCACACATATATTCCTTATTGTCCACACTGACCTTGTATTTGTGATATCCATCGCATGCAATATCTCCATTACCCTTGTACATATTCACTGAAAATATACTTTAAATATAAACTTTTGTTTCAACACAACAATTGAATAAGAATGAAGAACAATATAGTAAAGAAAGTATATGTTAGTTTGGACAATACCATTTCCATCATGGGCAAAGGTATCCCATATGCTTGGTTTCCTGCCATCTTCATTTGCTGCACCTTCAAACTTCCAATACCATTATAGTCACAAGTATGATGAAGATTAAGAGTATATATGATTGTTTAAGATTAAAACTATGAAGATCTTTGCATAAAGCTTAAAGTAATAAATGTTTGTCTACAATAAGGATTACTTGTTTAACATTCTTTTTCATTGACCACACACTTATTATAATCATATTATTTCTAAGAACCTAAAGTAGTTTTTTTATATAAAAAATCCCACAACTACTTTTTGGAATGAAAAAAAAAACTATATGTTTGGTTCCTTAGTCTGAAATGAAGATGCTCTAACTCTAAAAATATATATGGTTTGATCTTGATGAGCAACAGAATGTCAAAAGACTAGTACAATGTGTTATATCATTTGGGAATAATCATACATGAAAATAAAGAAAATGCAAAGCCATAACATTAGGAATTGAAAAAAAAGAGAGAGAAGAACAAACTTGGTAAGCTGAAGTTGATACACCAAACACAAAGTCAGAAGGGAACTCATCTTTGTTCAAACTATAAGCACAAGGAAGGAGGATTACTAGTAATACTGCTGCAGCAGTTAATAGTTCATTCATAGCAAAGTTCATCAAGATCAAAGCCATACTGATTGTGCTTATGGTTTAAGCTAGTAGTATTTTTTACTCAATTAATCAAGCTTATATAGCAAAAGCATCTTTGCTTTATTCAAGAGCTTACTTTACACGTAAGGTATAATTAATGCCAAGTGTTGATTTCTTACACCAAAGGACATTATGCTAAACAGATCAATTAGAATAGCTAAAATTTGAAAATTAGCCAGTCTGGCACAAATTAATACTCAGTCAAACAATGTTACTCTAATCTTTTATATGTGTCCCCAAAAAAGAAAATTTTCATTAGATAAAACACATTTAGAAGTATCTAAATGATACAATACAAACTCAATTTATTGAAAATTCTTAAGCTCTAAACTCTTAATGAAGGGGCTAGGGAAAGCTTGAACCCAATTCCTACAGTGATGAATATAAGCGCAATTGAAATTCCAGGAGAGTTATACATTTGTGTATTGATAAGACCATTCACTATTTCAACTCTTAATGATTAAAACAACTATTTGTTGAGTGTCGTTAATGGACAGTGAAATTGATCCTCTAGTATAGTCGGTCTTGGTTTGATATGATTTTATTTTACTTTTTAAAAAAGTGTACCATTTATTTATTGTATAACTGAACGGCCAACAAACAAGGAATTAAAGTGCTCCATTTCCATTATTAGATACATCATTATGTTATGTTTCCACAATGAAGGAAACCCTAGAACCTTGTTTCCTCTTCCACTAAGATTAAAGCAACATTAAGGGGACCATAGCACAAAGCATGTTTACATAAAAACAAAAATCTCCCCATCAATCTAAAATCAACTTAATAGAGACATAACAAAGAAGAACAATCAGAAATCAAAGAGAAAGAAGCAACTCCTTCTATAATAGCATCAGTTGTTCCTATCACAAGAAAAATTTCCAGAGAATATGATTGAAATTCTGACAGCAATTAGAGTTCAATTTTTCTTTCTTTAACATATTTGTGTGTTTTTAATCTCAGAAAATTTTGGCATAATTACATATTTGGCCCTCCCTAATTTTCCAATTATGTGATTTTGACCCTTTAGTTTTGTTTTGTGCAATTTTGATCCCTCTAATTTACTCCCTTTTAGATTTCATAGCCCCACATATTTTGACCAAATGTTGATTAAGTGGTACATACTAGTTAGAATCCTCTCCTTTTATAACTTTATTGTTATAAAATAAACTAAATGGATAAGAGCAAAGATGAAGAAAATGAGAGCTTAGTATAGTATTCTCTTCACAAGTGTGTCTTTACACTAAAATATGAGTCCTATTTATATGGTACAATATGAGCAAATGAATTATCAAAATAATTAAAGATCACTAACCATCCATTCACTTATGAGAGTTATAGGAAGGTGGAAGACTAAGGATGAACATCCACTAAGTTAATTATTCATAACATTTATCCATTTATTGCATTTGAATAGATAAATACAAACAAAAAGTAAACAATAATTAATGATGATGAGAGTCGTCGGACCCACATTTTTTTGTGTGCATCTCTTTCCAAATGATATCTTCCATTTATTTTTATAAATGGAGGGGATCCTTACTTGATACATACGTATCATTTTTAATTGAGTGCAGGAAAATTGTTATGTGACTTCTTTAATAAAAATAAATTATTCACGTAGGGTTAAATCTACTTTTGATCACTATAAATATTCTAATTTTTTGTTTTATTCCTTCTAAAAAAATTCTTTAATTTTTGGTCCCTCAAAATTCTTACATCATTATTTTTTATCCTTATTTTTAAGTGAACTCGTATGTATCATTAGAAAATTTGAAATTGCATCTCTCTATGTGTCAACTCTTCCTACAAAATTTGAAAATATTAAGAAAATTATAAATAATTTCAAACACATAATCATTACTTTTCAGCATCCAAGTTTTCTCTTTTAAATATCCACAATAATCTATTTGTCCAATAGAAACAAAACACCTCAATTTGAAAGTGACATGTAAACACAACTTAGTCAACATTTAGTCAAAATATATTTTGGGTTATTAAATCAAAAAGGACGGTAAACAGAAGTCAAAATTACACAATTGAAACTAGGAGGACCAAAATCATGCAATTGAAAAACTAAGGGTTGGACAAAAAAAACTAAGAAAGACCAAAAGTGCAATTGAGTCAAAATTGAACCAAGATAGCATATCTGCCATTGGTTTTTTTTTTTTTGAGTTAGTGAACTACAAAGCAACTATTGAGAGTAACCAAAAAATTAGGGGAAGCACTCGAAACTATCTGCTAAGCCTAATTTGAACGAACAAGTAGTATATATAGGGAGGAGCTTCATCTATTTTCACTCATTCCAAGCTTAATTAATTTAAGACCTAAATGCAATTTTGCCTATACGTTTCACAATTGTGCAATCTTCACTATAATTAAGTTTCAATTGATTGATCTCAACCCTCAAATTTACCCATTTTGCATTCGCTAGTCTACATGACTAACTTGAATAATTTGGCAACTTCAAGTGTTAGACAATGTAGAATTTGAATTAAAAAAATAAATCCTTGTGAGGCTCCACCCCCACCCAATCATTCTTCTTCCTCCTTCCATCTCGACATCCAACCTACCTTCACTTTCACGCTCCCTTCTTACCACTTTTTTTATATATATAAATGTGATTTTCTTCTGTTAAAAAAAATCTAATTTAAAGTTGACAAACATATTGAGTTAACCAAAGATCGGATACAAAATAAAGATCTCCAATACTCGTTTAGAATTTTATCTGGTTTAATTTATGTGTAATGAACACTTTTTTCCTTTGCATAAACCTCTTAATTGCCTCAACAAATCCAAATAACCGAGTCACTGTCACGGCTGATTTATGTTCTAGTTTTTACAATTATATTAGCTGAACAAATTAATTGTCACAAATCCCTCCAAAAAAAAATAATTGTCACAATCCCTAAAAAAATAATTAATTGTCACAATATGAAGCCAATCTTCTTCTACCATATAAGTTGGTTTATTCAAGCAAGAAAATGAGGTCTATATATTTCAATAAGATTGGACGCAATTAAAGTTAGATGGATGAAATTGTGTTACCTAAAATTGGAAAATTGATGTGGTGGCATTAGGTCAAACCCAATTTTCAACCAACAACTAACTAAAAATTTCCTCAAAATGCAAGTGGTGAACTTCTTTATTCATTATGATCAATTGTAGCAAGGAGTTTGATGTTGATGCATGATTAAATGGTGGTTTCTATTCCTTAATGATTAATTGGTGATTTTGTTTTGTTTTGTGATTTTGTTGAGTTGATTAGGGATTGTATCGTGATAATTAGATTTAACACTTTGGTTGTTAATTTAAGAATATGTAGCTATCGTCAAAAAAAATAATTAGGGTTTGATTTAACGTAAGCACTGTGTGTATTAGGTTGTAGTGTCTATATCCAAATTAGAAGAGTTTTTCAAGTACAGATCTTAGGTGGCTATCTTGGATGTGAAATTTCAAATTGTCACCGTTAGAGCTTGAGATAGGTACATAAGGTTGGTTCATTGCTGCATTAATACTTCTTTTAAAGATAGTATTATATTGTCATGTCATGCTCTCCATCTTTCCCACTAAAACAGCTCACCTTTCACACCTCATTTTGTCAAACAATGATCTTCATGATTATCAGCACTTGAAATGAAAATGAATAATTTGTATGTGAGTGTGTGTAATGTATACTTGATTAGACCTATTTAATTGGACAACATGCTTACTAGTAACTAGGAGGGTATTTGATAAAAGGACCGAAGTTTCTTCTTAACGACTTTCCCTTTCATGTAACAATGTAGGTGTATTTGTTTGGAGGATTAGAATCACAATCTCAATGAAGGTTGGGTAGTTTAACCGGTTTAAATTAAATGTTAAAGAAGTTTGAAGTCTTGAATTCAAATCCAGACGAAAGTGTAAATATTAATCTAACTAATAATATTTTCCATTAAAAAAATAAAGAATCACAATCTCAAAAATAATATTTCTAGAAACATTATTACTAAAAAAATTATTGTAAATTATTGAAGTTTTCAAAATGTTTTTAAAATAATTTAATTTAAAAATTATAAAAATAAAAACAAATATGTTAAAATAATATGGGAGTTGAAAGTTATGGTTGATTATGTTTTATTGCGTAAAATTTCCATCTTTTTATTTTTGTGGTGGTCGGCGTTTGAACCCTGAACCTTGCATATATTATGCATTGTCCCTACCAACTTAGCTAAGCTTACGAGGACAAATTTCCACCTTTCGACAATGTGAATAAAAAGTGAAATTATTTATTTTAAAAATTATAAAAATAAAAACAAATGTGTTAAAATACCATGAGAGTGGAAAGTTATAACTTATGGTTGATTATGTTTTTTTCTTTGGGGATTGGTTGATTATGTTTTATTGTCATAAGAATGTAAGATTTCCACCTTTTGACAGTGTGAATAAAAAGTGAGAGAAAGGTAAGAGTAAATCATTTTTTAAAATAAAAAGTAGGGTTAATTAAGTAAATGGTCCCTATAAATATTTAAAATTTTATTTTTAGTCCCTACAAAATAAAATCGCACTTCTTAGTTCTTGTAAAATTTTCCATTAACATTTTTAGTCCCTGTAAAAATTTTACGTCAGCATTTTCGGTCCCTAAAATGCTAAAGGAAAATGCCATACAGACTAAAAATTGTGATATTATTTTGTATGGACTAAAAACAAAATTCTGAATATTTACAGGGACAATTTACTTAATTAACCCTAAAAAGTGTGTGTGTGTGTGTGTATATATATATATATATATATATATATAGAACATATAAGAATGTCATTCTCATAGTATATGTTCTCACAGGGGGTTGCTAACTTACTCCCACCCAAAATCATGAAGGAGTAAGTTAGCAAGTGTACTCCCACTTGGTTTTGACTAAAAACTCAAATCTCAGTATCACATTGCTGAAAATAAGTCTTGAATTCATGGGAAAAAAATGTTGTGTGCAAGTGTGAGTTATATGTCTCACATCTAATAGAAAAGAAGAGGTTGAACACTTTATAAGTGAGATGACACATAAACTCACTGCCTTAAGGTTTTGGATAAGAGTGTGGTGCCTCTCTCGCTTATGTGGTTGCTCAGCCTAGATGTGGGTGGTCCCCCAGTGTCCTCCCTTCATGACCCAACAGTAGTATCAGAGCCCTAGTTCGATGAAGGGTATGACGACCGACTTCTTGTGTCGGTTCTATTGCAGAGAAAGCAGCAACGACGGTCCAAACAAGTAAGAGCTTCTGTTTGAGGGGGGAGCAACAAGTAAGAGCTTCTATTTTTGAGGGGGAAACACAATGAATTGATGGACCTACATTTGATGGGGGGTGTTGTGTGCAAGTATGAGTTATATGTCTCACATCGGATAGAAAAGTGAAGGTCGAACACTTTATAAGTGAGAGGACCCATTGCCTTAAGGTCTTGGGTAAGAGTGTGACGTCTCTCTCACTTGTATGATTGTTCTGGCCTAAATGTTGGTGGTCCCCCGGTCTCCTCCCATCATGACCCCCTAGATGCCCAGAGCACGATGAATTGATGGAGTGGCTCCCTTCGTAATCCAACAATGGTATCAAAGCCCTGGTTCGTTGAAGGGTACGACGACCGGCAACTTGTGTTTATTCCGTTGCAGAGAAAGCAACAACAGTGATACAAACAAGTAAGAGCTTCTGGTGGGGGGGGCATAATGAATTGATGGAATAACACTTGGGGGGGGGGGTTTGTATGCAAGTATGAGTTATATGTCTCACATCGAATAGAAAAATGAAGGTCGGACACTTTATAAGTGCGAGGACCCATTCCCTTAAGAATTTGGGGTAAGAGTGTAACGTCTCTTTCACTTATATGATTGCTCTAGCCTGGATGTTGGTGGTCCCCAATCTCCTCCCCTCATGACCCAACACAAAAAAATACCCACTTAGTATCAATTAGGTTTTTTATCATGATATAATGACAATTAATTTTGGTTGTTGTCCTTATCAAATTTTATGTTTTTTTTGCTAGACAGACAAAATGACAAAGTCATATAAACTTATACACATAAAATGGAGGTGTCGGGGTTCGAATCTCAGTCATGATGTTCGAACTAATAATTTCGACAATTTTATCAGTTGAAGTAGGACTTATGAGACTTTTCTATGTGAATTTTATTCATTCAAGTATTTTGGTTGTAAATTAGACCAATTATAGGATTGGTTCCTAAAAAAAATAGATCCTATTCCTCTAAAATTATGTTCTTGGTCTTTAACATTCAAATTCAGGATAGATAAATATAATTTATTTTAGTGAAGTTACATACTAACATGACATTATAGAAAACATTATGTATGATATGGGTCATGCATTGCAACATTATGTGTTTTATAAATCTTATAGAAATAAGTACATTATATTATGTCATCTTATATTATTTTTTGGGAGAGGCCAAATA
>Ga0315914_1010702_pt1 | contig 11318 bp, 4 predicted proteins | sample MpolenodulesMG_FD_203920 | JGI IMG/M metagenome (GOLD analysis project Ga0315914, IMG submission 203920) | Medicago polymorpha root nodule microbial communities from Los Angeles, California, United States - elongated nodules | ecosystem: Host-associated > Plants > Roots > Nodule | place: USA... | reverse complement strand
GTATAACGAATGACTGAACTCTTTCCATTATCCATTTAATGCTTATTATCATCCTAGTTTAAGACTTTCAGCAACCAAATACAACACTAACCAAAAGCACTTTTCTTCTAAATCTACCTAATTTTCAATTTGCAAAAGAGTTAGATTTTGAATCAGAAAACACAATATTCAGTGTTCACGAATTTCATGCATTTGATTTTTGGAATTTCTGCAAAAGAGCTTCTATTCCTTGTATTTTATTTTTTGAATTTCATGTTCAGGAAAAAAAAAACGAAAATAAGAAAGCTATAGCTTGCAGATTTGTATTCTCAAGGTTGAAGATGAAGTGAGGAAAATATATAGTGTTGACAGACCATCATAAAATCTGTGCACCTCTTTAATTTAATGGTCAAAAATAACTTTCTCATGGTGGAAAACAACTCTCATTTCCCATGCTAAACCCACCATGTTTCTATTATAAAGAGATATTAGGTTAACCAATCAAATAATCTAAATAGACTGTTATGAACTATGACCACCTAAAGAGGAAATTTATTGATCAAGACCACATAAAGAGGAATAATAAAACAGTAGACATTTACCAATGAGAATAACATATGTTTCTTTCTTTTTCTTCTTTAAACATATGTTTCTAATAATATAAAGAGATATTAGGTTAACGAATCAAATAATCTAAATAGGCTATTATGAAACTATGGCCACATAAAGAGGAATAATAAAACAGCAGACATTTATCAATGAGAATAACATATGTTTCTTTTTTTCTTTTTCTTTAAACATATGTTTCTAATATAAAGAGATTTTAGGTTAACGAATCAAATAATCTAAATAGACCGTTATGAAACTATGGCCACATAAAGAGGAATAAATACAAAAATATTAAAGTGCAGTTAAGTGTGGAAGATGTGAATAACTCAAATTGTACAAAGAATGAGGAGGTTGACACACAAGAAGGATACGAGAGTATAGCAATGCAATATACAGAGAGCAAAATAATTATGAAATGACACCAAAATAACTTGAGAGTCTTATTTAATAAATATAATAATATCTACGAATTAAAAGTATAGCTCATGAAAAGAAAAAGATGAATCACATCATAACGCATAATTCCAAGCAAATTTTTTGGTGTATATATTAGCAAGTTTAATTTTATCACACATACATTTAAAGATAATGTAAGAAAATAACTATTAAAATATTACCATCATTATAAGTATAAAAATTTGACTTTAATATTTCAGATTTTGAATGACATCAAACTAGGAGACTAAACAATAAGCTGGGCTTATAACTTTACATTAGATTATCTACTCTTGACTTTGGGACTAAAATATATGTAATTTGTATCCTTCAAAAAAAATTGTAATTTGTTGCTCATGTCAACAATTGAGAGGTGAAAAGGTCTAAATAAGAACTAGAGCAACACAAAGGAAGATAGTAAAAGACTAGAAAACACTTCAAATCCGGATGCATCTACTTTAAATTAAATCTTGCATCCACTTCGAATCAAAATTTTCTAAGGAGAAAAATTAGATTTAGAATACGGATTATTAGAACTTGATATAAAAATATTGATGTTAATTTGAATAATTTATGGTGGACGAAATGATAAGAGCATCAAATCATAACAAGTAATAAAGTGATAACTTATTATCTATACAAGGATTGTCGTTCTACTTTGCAATTAACGGAATTTATTATTTGAGGAAGAGCAGTAAAAGAGATATAATGGGTTTGTAAGTTTTTAATTGTCTTGTGCAATGTGATATTAGGTTTTTGATTCAGATACTTAACGATGATTAGGGTATCCATGAATCCTCTCTACCTTCTTTGTTGAAATTAACTTGGTTTAATATTAGTTATGACCTGCAATGATAGGAGAGAATAGGACATGACCATGTGATGTAACGGTGAGAAGTTTGAGTATTTGTGTTGTGACAAAAGCTATACTTGTGATGTTCCCTTAAAGATGAATCATAAGCCTAACAATCACACTTATAATTGATTATAAAAATATTAATTTAGAAAATGATCAATTTACTACTATTCTAATTCGGGGCACAGCAAGATAATCAGTCATATATCTTAACCTATAGATCAGATCAACCGTTAGTTGAAAAACAATGAAAATGGAACATATACAAATTCAATCAGGCAATAGAATCACAAACTAAATAGAAAACTTTATTAATTGAATCCAACGAATAAGTAGAGGTTCATTGTGGAACCCTAATCAAGAGAGGTTTAGTCGTTACACATGGTAACTGACATCATTGCAAAACAATATAAAAACATACCATGGAGAGGGAACAAGATCGGAGGAGAAAACCATCTTCCTTGAAGCTCTAATGTTTGACCTTGCCTTGTACTGCTAGCTTTCTGAATGAATAAAAGTGTGTGCTAGCAGTGTCTCTATTTATTGTGTATCATTACTTATAGGTTAAAAGATAAGAACTAGGTTTTTCCCTCCGATCCAGCTTAAAAAACAAGCTAAAAGTGCAATTTTCCCATACAAATGTGCATGGGCGCATGAGGCCATGCGGCTTGGCGTGTGAGGCATTAGCTAGGGGGATCTCATGCACCTGGACGCTTCTGCCATGTGCTTTGGACAATCTTTGGGGGCAAATTTGGTAGTTTTATGTCCTTTTTCATGTGTTCTTCCATCTTGAAATGTCTTGAAACTTGGGATGATGTTTTCATAACTTGTAGTGTCTTCAAAAACGAACCATTTATCTTCATTCATTATATACCTTGATCCTTCATGTGATGGCTTGCTTTTTCGATTTACATGTTTTTTCTTTAAAAAGACTCAAAACACCTATGGAGTTGCATGATTTATAGGATAAAAATGAATTACAATGAATTGAATAAAAACAATACAAAATGTTCTTCAAACCATTGACAACTTCCATAAATAACCTCTTATTTATCTTAAATACAAGAAAATAAGTAAAAACATCCCTAAAATATCATATGAGAGACATGCCATGGATGCTTGGTGAGAGACATCATAGCAATTCAATTTCTACGGGAAACCGACTCTAGAGTTGTATTTTTTTATTTTAAGCAAAAAAAATAAAATACAAAAAGTTGGGGGACATAAACTTGACCTAACAACTACAAAATCAACCCTAATAGGGTAATACAAAAAACATAACATAAGTGATATAAAAACACAACCAAACAAAAGTTGAGTGAAAGGAACCAAAAGCTAGGCAGACAAATACACACATGACAATCCAGCAAACCCAACGTGGGACACAAAACCAGATTGCAAAAGAAAAGGCATGTAATTAAGAGTCAGCAAGCTTTGCATCATACCAAAGAAGAGCTCGAACTCATCTCTTGAGGAACGACATATGAATCAGATCTCCAACACGGTAACAGATTTAAGGACCGACAACTCTCCACAAACAAAAAAAAAACAACCAGCAAGCAACAAGATTATTTCTGACTATACGAATTTGTTGCAACTACACATCAAATAATAAACCGCAGTGGAGTCAAAAGATGTGAACCATAATCGACAAGAGATTTAAGAAAACCATACGCGAAAATCCTTTGGTGCGGTGGCAGCAACCCTATCGCCTTGAAACTGCAGATCTCAACAGATCCGGAAAGAAGCATAAATCAAAGGCAAGAAACCGCCATCTACTAAAAGCTATGAACAAATACATAACCCACCTGAATTCATCCACACGGCGGCGAAAAAAGTCCAAAACAGCGAGATAGAGGATATCAGGCCCTTTCGGGTATCAACCAAACCAACACGGAACTAGCAGATCATGGTGATGAACGAACATCAGATCTGTTTGAAAAGCAACCATTCAACCCGCGAGGGCGAGGGTGATGAAACACCATCCGCAGTAGAAACAATAGTTATTATAACAAAAATCCGAATAAAATTGAACCTACTCAAACCACATATTATTTTTTATTTTTTTTGGCATAAACCCGCGACTAATCCCTTGAGTTTCGTGGAACCCAAATGGACAGGAAACTCTTCCTAAGAGTTTTAACGTTGTTGCATACTCAAAACTAAATTCGAACCAAGAAACTCGATTCATATCATATAAAGGCTCTTAGGTCAAACCACATATTATTAGATCGATTGAATCAAATTATTTGCTTAAATCATCCAAATCAAATTGAACCACACATTGTTTTTTAATTTTGGATCGGATACTTTCTAATTCAAAACAGATACAGCCGAACATCCCTACCCTACTTGCATTGAGAAGGAAAACTGATGATCAAATTTTTACTTGCTTGTGACTTTTTCTTTCTACAAAAATACAATATGCCATCTAATCAAGGAGTACCACGCAAGCTGGCATGTTTAACCTACCTCACAAAACACAACAATCACGCATAGCTTGCAAATAAAAAGCATGAATCACAAACATAGAAAGTTGCAGAAAATAGAAGATTAGGATATGAGAAAAAATTGATCTAATAATAAACTAACACCATAGAAGAAATATAACCTGTGATCCACTAGTACATATATAGATGAGGATAAATGACATTAATTGGCACTAAATGATTAGCCAACCAAATTTCTTCTATATAAGGAGCCTCTTTTTGCCACCACTTGAGATCATCACTAGTAGCACTCTTTAAGGCTTTCACAACCAAACACCTCCATTGTAATTAAGTTTTTGAGTACAAAAATTTATTATTCCAACTCAAAGATTAGTAATATGTTAATTTTCAGCTATAAACTTGCAATGTGACGTACTTTCCATATAAAATATATTTCCTTAACAATTATGATCGGATATACAATTTCTATGGAAGATATGTCTACATTGAAAGTGATTGTTTGTTTTAGAAATTTTGTAAACATATTTCATTGAATTAAAGACTAGTAAATAGGTTGTACAGCATTGGCAACTCACTCATTTGGTTGGTCAATCTTGTTAGAAACTAACTTTGTTCTTTCAATTTTTGCACCCCGAAGATGGAAGAACAAGAATCCATCAAATAGCTCTTTACCGACTTTTTTTTTGGGTACTCTCTCCATCTCTTTTACTCGTTTGATTGAATCTATTTATAGTAGCACATATATATATATACACACACACACAAACTATACTTTCAAATCGAAATTAAATTGGTTTGTGTTGGTGTTGAAATATTTTATTATATTCCAATATCATTATGTGGGCAAATATCGTAATAATAACTGTATTAGTTATTTATCAACTGTGAGCCTTAATTGATTAGTGATCAAATTAAGTAATAAGGCTATTAGATTTATAATTGGATAATTAATTAAATATTTAATTAGTTGATATGGACTCAATGAGCGGATGTCTGGATGACCCATTAACGGAATAATGGGAAACCCTAATATAAATTAGGTTATGGTCCCAATGCACCGTACACCACAACTCTCTCTTCCCCATCTGAAGAGAACTTGAGGCATAAAGGTATCGGTTGAGGAAGAACCAAATCCGCCGTCGCTAACCCTTGTTGTTTGTTTCAGATCATCTCCTCTCTTCACCGTTGATGTTGAGAGGGCTGCCATGAAAACTCTATCGTATTCCTAATACCCTAATTCTTAATATCCTTGATAAATCAAACATGTCGTAGATCCGATGTTCAATGTTTTCTTTGATTCCGCTATTGATTCATAATTGTTGAACATGCTTTATGAAACTGTTTTTTTGTTAAGACCCTAAATATCCAACAAGTGGTATCTGAGCAGCTCTTCATGTTTTGATTTATTGAGATTTTATGTTTAAATATATTCGATTGATATATATGGATCAATCATCCATATTTAGGTTCAATTTTTGTTTGTTGCGTGACACATATGTGCGATCGATGGTTTTTCCTATTTGTAAATCAGTGTCAAAGTTCTTTTCCCGTAAGACCTTTGTCGATGCTATTTGTTTTTCTGATTCATCGAAGCCTTTAGATATAAACATATATTCTTTTGATTTTTATTCAACTATATGAACCCTATTTTGTTATTTGGGAATATTTTCTTTTAATTTGTTCGTTACATATATATGATGATATCGTGCAATCCATTGCACGTGTGGCTTCATCGTTTTCTTTACTATGCATAATTGAAAATTCTTGTCTCCGGTAATTATGTTGCGTTTATACATGAATATGAAAGCATGACATAAATTGTTTGGTTTTGATTTGTGGGTGCAAGCTTAATTTTCATGTTATATTAGTTTAAATCAATTTTGAATCCGCACCGTGGGTGCAAGCTTAATTTATGTTGTGATAACTATTGGAAAATAACAAACTTTAATAGATTGGAAAGTTTGTGTGTGCACTATTTGAATATTGATTAAAAACATGCATCGATTTAATATTATTATTTAATATATTTTTTGTGATGATGCAAAATAATCAGTTTTAGGTGTGCATGTTGTAAATAACTGCAGAACTTTTAATTCTTTCTTTTCATGGTTTGTGATATGTGATTTAATGCAAATTCAATCCTTCTTAATTTGTTCATGGATTTTTTTTTAAAATTTGGTCTTATTTAAAATCCATTATTATGAGTATCATGTTTGCCAATTTGTCCGTGGTTGTATAACAAATTATGTTTGTTGGCATGAAATAAGGATATGAATATGAAATTGATAAAGATTTGAATTATATGTTTATTACGGTGATTTTATTTTAAATCAAATTTTTGGTTAACATGATTTTCAAATTTCATTATCATATCTTGCAGTTTAATTTCTATTTAAAATTATAAACTGATTCACATAATTTGTACATAAAGTTTATTTTGAAAAATAGACAAATAAAGAGTTAATATATATTTTGGTTATCATATATTATTTATGGAAATTTGTTGTCTCTCTTGAATGGTGCTTAACAACACATCACAAAATATTATGAAAGAATTTTGTAGTACATGATTTAAAGATTTGATTCTTCTAACTTTGAGAAATATGGAGTCTAGAGTTGTTTGTTTATTTTTTAAACATATAATGATTTGTTTTCTTTATGTTGAAAATAACTGGTTTCTAGAATTATGTGTTCATTTATTTGAAGAATCATTAAGTGTATATGTGAATCAATTGTAGCATGAATATTTTTTGGCATATAAGATTCAATTTTCTTTTGACTTAAAATTGAATATTTGGTTTATGGCATGATTGTGATGTTTGAGTTTATTGTTATTAAGTTTCTACAACGACATTAGTTTTCTTTTCCTCCAATCATGCATTTTGGACATATTTCATGTTATGTTTGTTGTTGTCATTTTATGTGTCAACTTGTAAATGTTTTTTTGTACACACATTGGTGTTGATTTTTAGACTTGCATCTTCTTTTTAATTATTGTGAGTTTTTCTTCACGCTTAAGGGTTGTCAAGTGACTTTATGGTTACTCAGCGACATAACAGATTAATTCAGCCTACATTATGTCAGTAGTGTCTTGTAAATTTAAGATCATTCCCATTTAGTTTACTGTAAAATGTCTAGTAATTGCGGTTATTTTGGTTGAAACAACATGTTGCCAAAGTAACCTCTGTTGCGTAGATTTGATTCAACTAAACTTACAAAAGACGTAGTATGAAATTATCCATGCGAGTTGGTGTCGGCCTTAAGGAAGGCACAACTTGGCCGGATAGTTGCATACATATGATAATAAATGTTTGGTGATTATAAAGTATATTTCCATGTGAATAATATGATACCCTATTATTTGACATGACTTATCACCTCATTTAATATATATATACTAAGATTATCTAATAACTGCAGTTGTGTCGGTTGAAACAATAATGTTGCCCAAATAACCTCTGTTGCGTAGATTTGACTCAACTAAAGTTACAAAAGATGTAGTGTGTAATTATTTATGTGAGTTGTCGTCAGCCCCAAGGAAGGCACAACTTGGTCGGATAGTTACATATCTGTGATGGTAAATATGTGGTGATTATAATGTAATTATCCATGTGGATAATAGGATGCCCAAAGGTGACTATTATTTGACAGGACTTATCACCAATGTTTGACCATTACATTAAGAGTACCGCTTGTAGTTAATTCTTAGCAATCCAAAGATTGTGTTTTAATGGTGCGCTTGGTATCTTGTTAAGGTCTTTTATTTATAAATAAAGCACATTTCTTTAATATTTTACTGACATGTGTGATGATGTTGTGTTAGTGTAAACTTATTTAAATATTTAAGAGTTTACATTCACATATATTATGATAAACATATGACAATTATAAGAATTTATTCTTTGTCAAAGTAAATTGTCATTGTTTGATCATTGTTGTAAAATACCTCTAGCAATTGATATTATTGTTTAAAGGCTTGATATTGATGGTGCACTAGGTATTTTGGTGAGTACTTTTGCTACTCTTGTTCTCTTTAAACTAATATAGTTTAATGTATCTGCTAATTTGAGTTAAATTTTAACTCTTAAAAGTTTTAACTTTTATGATTTAAAGAATAATATTAATAATGTTCTTGGATTTGGACCTTAGATAAGGGTGGTGAAACTCACATTCTTTCACAAAATTCAGCACCTAATGTGAGAGTCAAGTTTGATAAGTGAGTATAAACCAAATCTCGTAGGTCATGTGTGATCATAAAGCTAGAATATCATATGTATTAGAGGTGTTATTTAAGATGACAAAAATTTTGTCATATTTTCTTTACTTAAACTAAGTTGCTTTTAAAGCAATATAGAGAAAGACAAGCTCTCATTGGAGAGTGGGTATTTCATTAAGATTATTAGGCAAAGACAATATTAGGAGCACATTATATAAATATTTAATCTTGCTGAGACACTATAAGTTCGACTATCAGGTGACTTGTTCAAAAATTCAGTAATTTCGACCATCATATGACTTGTTCGAAAATCAACATTTAGTATTCTCTTTGCACAATTAAGTTTATAACTGTTAAAGTTAGAAATGATCCCTTCAAGGATCCATTCATAAAGTGTGCAAATAAAGAAAAACTGAAGCAAGAGAAAATAAAACAGTGCTCATTCGAAAAATACCTCAAAAGATAAGGGCTAATAAAGAAAAGGTAGTCTTAACTGACTTATGTCCAATGATGTTGAAAGATATATCAATTTAGAATAGACATAGTCGATAAAGACTGTTTTATTTATTTTTTATATATTTGTTTTAGATTGTCGTTAGTAGCTTATTTTTGTATTTAAAAGACAATTTGGTGAATCATTGTTTGAATTATTATTATTATTTCCTTTAATTTCTCTTTGAATAAGTCAAGATATTTTGAGTTCTATTTTCAAACGATGATTCAACATGTCTTTTAAGTTCAATTCAGTTATGACTTGTGACATTCTATACTGTTTAAGGTTTTGAATACTATAAGTTTTCTGTCCCACAAATTAAGAATATTTTTGAGACATAAATTGTTAAGTTATCTTAAGGATATTGAGTTTGGGGGAGAGATATGGTTTTACAACAAAATTGAATGAGGAAGAATTAGTTCTAAACTAATTCAGATAGTTACTATTATTATAGTATATTTGGATCCTAATGAGGACATTATTGTTCTTCATCTCAATCAATTTAAGAAATTAATTTATATAGGTCAAACTCAACACCCTCAAGAACTATGGCTTCTAGTGTCATTAAGAATTGACCGAAAATAGAAATTTTATTTAGTTTAATTGAAAGACTATATTAGGACAATCATGATACTAGTTTGCTTATTATTAATTTTGGAACAACATAAGATGGATTTCAATATAGTGTTTCTTAATGGTGACATTAACGATAAAATATGGTGCAACTGAATAAAAATGTTGTGTCAATTGATACAAAGTAGATGGTTTGTAAAGTCATGAAATCCACTTATAAGTTAAGAAATTTGTCTCTTTAGTGTTACCACAAATTCTCATGAAGTAATTGTCTCATTTGGTTTTGAGATAATATTATGGAGAATTGGGAATTTAGTAAGCTTAGTGGGACTAAATTTATATTCTAAGTTTTAATGTGTCAATTTTATTTTATTTAGTCAACTATGATATATGTCAGTTATGTGAAACCAAGAAAATCTATAACAAAAGTTAGTGATGAAAGATCCTAGGGACACCTCTTTTGTATTAAGCATTTCAATACTTAGAGATTCTTCTCAAGGTATTATTCAGATATCATAAAAGAGTTATATCAATATAGTTGAAAATAAATTGACATTAAAGTTAATAAATTAAAGGTGACATCAATCATCAAGAGAGACTTTTCAGTCTCAAATATTTCCCATTAATAAATTTATGAATTTGGAAAATTAAGTAATTTCCTTCGCTTTGACGATAGATTTTTTTTTTTATGATCTTATTTATATGCATTTGGAAATAGCATATATTAAGATTGTTTGACAGATACTTGAGCAATTCAAAGTTTGAATTGTTGAAAAGGCAACCATAAAGACTTTTTAAAGAGAACAAGAGAGCTTATGCTCACATAAGAGATTTGACAATTTGGAGATCATTTATGTGTCAGACTCTGGCTTTTGAATGTAAGTAGATAATATGCATCCTAACTTAATAAATGACTGTAAGTATTTATGTCGTTTGGTTGCATATAGTAAAAGGTATTGAAAGACCACTCAAGTTATATGATGACATAATTCAGTCGTATAGTTATTTAACAACAAAGTTTATAAGAATCGTTACCTTGTAGATTATTGTTGTTAAATGATAGAACATGTAGAGACAAACTTTATACTATAGCTATACCACTAATCAAAGACGTAACACATAAGGTCTTTCATATGGTTGTTGTCATTAAGGATGTCTTGGATTAGTGGGAGTCTCTTTTATTTTATGTTCTATACTTTTGTTTTGATCATATCGATACAGACTTTATGTTATGATTTTCTGCATAAATAAAGTTTTTGAGGTTATTTTTGTTATAACCATTTCTGTATCATTTGTACAAATATTGAATTTGCAAACTTCAGTTTGATCTCACTAAAGTTTTCAGTTGGATCAGTTGGAAATAGACATGATTTAGAGATCACATTATATGAAATTTCCATGTCACTCATCCATATCGATCTATGTCATCAAGTGCATTGATATGGTGGTCGTCAGGGTTCCGTCACGCTATACGTCAGTGACGACAGCCGCGGTGGTCCCATTATTAATGTATGAGGTGGACCAGATTGTAAAGTTGAAATCTAAAGATAAATAGTATTCAATTGCGCGCCTAAAGAATTATGATATAATAATTAAGATATGTAGCCCTAGTGGGAGATTATTGGAATATTTTATTATTTTATTATATTCCAATATCATTATGTGGGCAAATATCGTAATGATAATTATATTAGCTATTTATCAATT
>Ga0315914_1010701_pt1 | contig 11319 bp, 6 predicted proteins | sample MpolenodulesMG_FD_203920 | JGI IMG/M metagenome (GOLD analysis project Ga0315914, IMG submission 203920) | Medicago polymorpha root nodule microbial communities from Los Angeles, California, United States - elongated nodules | ecosystem: Host-associated > Plants > Roots > Nodule | place: USA... | reverse complement strand
TCTCCAAGATGCATCATTGTCATTGTCCTTGCAATGCTTTGTCTCCAAGACACCATTTATAATTATATTTGCATACTTGGTCACCAAGTCTTGTTGTTTTTATGTTTTCTTGCTTGCTTGCTCATCATGATTCAACTTTAGGGCTTTGTCATCATCTTATCTTTATCAAATGATTAGCACATGAATGAAAGACAATTTTCCCTTGCATTAGCGCATGGCTTTCCTTTGTGATTGCTTTAATAATGAATTATCATTATAATGTATTTGAGAGCTTGAGTTTTATAATGTTATTGAGAGCTTGAGCTTAATCATCCATGGCTTTAATAATGTGTGAGAATTGGACTTTCCTATCCTTAATAAAATTCACTCAAGAGCACACATTAAATAACCAAATAAAATTATAATCTTAATTTTAATACAAGAGTTTGTTTATCATTTAAAAACAATTTTAAAGGGATTTTTGCTTCAACACTAAGTCCAGACTCACACCCAACAATCTAGGATTTACCTGCTCATCGTGGGTATTTTTTACGGATGCGCATTGGGCTCGAGGCCAATTGTCATCCATATTTACCATGGATAATTTGAGACAAATGATTAAAAACTGAAGATAAAAAAAGGAAAAGATAAATAAATAAAAAGAAATGTTAACTTGTGCCCTTGAGACATAAGTTAAAAAGGCAAATGTAGAAGGTTTTTTATTGGAATTTGTGCATTTAATGTCTTAAAAGTTACAAAAGTTATACTTTCAATATAAAAATTTATTTTTAATTTCAATTTTAAACTCCTTAACTTGTGCCCTAAGGACACAAGTTGCTCTAAGGGCACAAGTTAACATGACCCTTAGGGTTGGGAATAGGCCTGGCCGGTCTACAGGGGCCTACGACCTGGCTTGTTTTGGCCTGATCTGGCCTGTTTAGTAGATAGGTCTAGGCTTAGGATTTTTAGAAAGCCTGTTTAGTTAAATAGGCCAGACTTAGGCTTCCAGAAAAGTCTGTTAAGCCTAATAGGCAGGCCTATTATTACTTATTTATTAAAAAATGTTTTTTTTTATATTAAAATAATTGCATACATTAAAAATATAAACATTTTTTTCTCTATCTATTACTCCCTTAATAGGCTTTGTTGTTATACGCTTTTAAGTAGGCTTTGATCTAGTTAGAATTTACTTGCAGTGAAATAGGCTTTTAAGTAGGCTTTATGGCATGTTTAGCCTATTTAGTAGGCCAAAAGAACTATTTGATGACCTTAATGTAAAGTAGGCCTGTAAATAGACTTTCAGGTCAGTCCAGGCTTTTAAATAGGCCAAGCTAAGAAAAACGGTCTATGATAGACCATAGGTCAGGCTCAGACTTATAAATTTTTTCGTAGGTCAGACTCAGACCTATCAAAGTCTAACCTGGTTTGGCCTATTCCCACCCTTACCCTTAAATAAATATGATTCCTTCTTAGCACATACTGACCGGTGACTTGCAGCAAAAGGCAAAGAAACATTGAGCCAATGATTACGGATCTGACAATGGTTCAATCCGATCAGACCGTTAAACCTGAACATGTAACTATACGATTCAATGTTTTGGTTTGATTTTAATTAACATGATTAACTATGATGTGATGTGGGTTTGAGAATAGGAAAGGTGAAAGGTTCAGCCAGCGTGAGGGACTGACTAGCTAATTGTTCTCACTCCAAGGATGAGTAAGCAAAAAAATGTTTCTGTCTTCCCCCACGAATCAGAAATGATATCGTTGAGTTTTGTTTTAACAAACCTGATTTTGCATCACTTCTTTAACTTGAGTGCGAGATGAAAGAAATATGTTAGAAATAGAATAGATTTAATATATTATGTAGAAAAAAAATAGTAGATTATATATTGTTCGATATAGCCTTGAGATTTGGGACTGACATAAGTTTCAGTATTTTATTATTTAAGATTTTATATTTGATTCTTCCTGATACTAATTTAGTTTCTTAAGAAAAATATTATTCGGAATAAGAGAATTTGAGAAGAAAATATGGTTGATTATATTTAAAAGTATGATATGGTCCTAAATTTATAAAATATCTCGTCAAAAGTATTTTATTTTGTACTCAATTGATTATTTTATTTAATTACATAATTATTTTTTAGTTATTCAATTAATTATAATAATTTAAATTATTTTTAATATAATTATTATTATTAATTAGATTAATATTGTGTTGGAAGAGTTTGTAACATGTCTGTTAGAGTCGGCCCGTGTAGCACTTGGGTGCCTTTGCCTTCAGTGTTTTTGGATGCCTTTGTCTCTATCTCTCTCCTAACCAATAATTCTCTCTCATCAAAATAATTTATTTTAATCATCACTTTCTTTCCTCTAAAATACACTAAAGTCACCCAACACAAAGTCACTGAAGTACCACCCAGTCGGCCCTTAGGGGGTGCTACAAGGTCTTTAGCATAGAGCGTCAAAATTTTGGTACCTAATTTTTTTTTGTCAAGTAGCTTAGTGGCTAGAATTCACTTTTTTCAAGGTGAATAAGTGAGGTGTTTGGGGTTTGAACCCTAGCCCCTGCATATAATAATGTATGTCCTGCCAACTGAGCTATGCTCACGGGAAAAATAAGAAAATTGACTTTTAATTACACACAAACATTGTCACTAAATGTCAATTGTCCATAGTAAAAGTTAAACAAAGAAATATTGACTTTTTTAATTGACGATGACTCTTTTAAAAAATAATTCTTTTTTTATTAAAGGTCTATTTTTTTATTTTTTATATTTGAACATAACCTCCAATTCGATTGGGCCGCCCATGAAGAAAAGTAGCATATTTGGGGACAATCCAACTCTAAAAGAAAAAACTCATGATTCATTGGCGACTCAAGAATTAGTCCGACATAAGTCATGTTATACTCTATGACGATTACCAAAAGTAAAATGCTCTAATTATAGTGGGTTAAAATAAGTAATTGGGTCATGCTAGTTAAGGAAGCAAAAAAGTAAGTTTTTAATTGAAAATGATACTTTATAAATTTATGAGACATTGACGACATAATTTTTAATGTAAAACTATTATATTTGATTCCTTAACTAATTCCACAAGGCGGTGGTTATTAATTGTTTAAATTCTAGCAATGTTGTGTATCTTAGATCTATAAATATAGTTTTCAAGTAATTTAATTATTAGAAATTCATCATAATTAAAAAATCCAGAATGCAATATCCTTCAACCAATCTAAGCTCACATGAACACTTATTTAAATTAAACAAAACTATATTGATACAAAAGCTCACGCAGACATTTAGTTAAATTAAATAAAACTATGGGTTTTTTTTTAAGGAAAATAAAACTAGACAAATACTAGTCACACCCCATAAAACCCAGGTTACACTTTAGAATGACTAATATACCCTTTAACTACATACATAAATTGAATTTATAGAATTTATATCAACTACGTAAACTGAGTTTACACTGACCTCTTATATATATACGTAAACTGAATTAGTTTACACCAACCTCTTATATATACGTAAACCGAGTTTACACTAATACATACGTTAACTCATTTTACGTAAACCTCTTATATACATACGTAAATTGAATTTACAGTAACCTCTCATATACATATTGAGTTTACATTTACCTCTTATATACATACGTAAACTAGATTTACACTAACCTCTTACTACGTAAAATCATATTACTGTTAACAGAGGCATATCTCATACCAAAACAAACAATAAACAAATAGAAACTCTTAGAAAATGCAACTCATGAAATTCACTAACTTTTATGAATAAAGTACAGATCAATGAAAAAATGTTTATTAAATCTTTGATCTTGGTTGCACATCTATAATGATTTATGGATGAAAGGGAATCAGGGTTCAAAATGATAATGAAAGAAAGTTTTTACAAATTTACATGAAGAGGACAATTTTGATATTATTGTAAAATTTTAAATAAATTTGGATGTAACTAGAATTATATGGGGTGAGACTATGGTTTTAAAAAAATATATTAATTAAATCAAATTAAATATTTCGCTTGTTCAAGCTACTCTTCCTCTCACCCGACAGAAAATTCAAATCTCATATACCCGTTGCATTCAACAAGAAGAAGAGGGAAATCTCTTCATTTTCATTTTGAAATTCATCACTCAAAAAAACCAATCACCGGAAAGAAAATGAGACAACCCACCACCACCCACCGTCGCCAACCCAAAGACACCTCCTACCTCCCACCAACCCCTCTCAACCACCGCGACTCCGACATCAGTCTCGTGAGCAGCCGCCCCTCCTCCGTCGGAATCCCCTCATTCGACATTTACAAAGACCGCTCCTATCAACAATCCGCAATCGCAACCATCAACTCCTTCCTCGCCTCTCACAATTTTCACATCTCTTTCAAATCTTCTCCTTCCCCTTCCGCTAAACAAATCCACGAAACCCTAATTTTTCTCACCAAACTCCTTGAATTCCCTGTTACAAAACTCGAAGACGATCTTCCCTTACTTCTTAAACTGTTTAATTACCCTTTCAAGCTTAATAAATCAATTCTCAAAAACCCTGCTACCCCGCATCAATGGCCTTCTATGCTTTGTCTTATTCATTGGCTTGTTCAGATTTGTAATTTTAATCTATCTCTCTCGAATTCGTCCAGTACAACAACTATTCTTCATAACAATAATATTCTCTTTGGATATTGTTTGAATAGTTATCTTCATTTTATTAGAGGTGATGACGAGGCTATTCTTGATATGGAGGATCAAATTCGCCAAAAGATTCTTCATGAGAAATCTGTTGCTGATGAGAAGCTGGCTGCTGTTGAGCAAACTGTTGTTGAGTTGGAGGCGCAATTGGAAGAAGTGAGATCCGCGCCGTCTAAGAAGGATGAGCTTGAGAAAGAGAAGGGTGTGTTGGAAGGTGATGTCAATAAGTTTCATAAGATAATTGAGGAGTTTGGGTCGAGGATTGAGCCGTTGGAGAGGGTTTTGGCAGAGAAGGACAAGCAGTTGGAGGCTAAGGTGGTGGAGAATGAGAGGATTGTTGAGGAGAATGAGGAGCTTAAGAGGAAGGTGGAGTTGCAGACTTTTAATGCAAGGGACGTGGATAGGATGAAGAAGGAGTTGCATGCTGTTGAGAGGGATGCTAGTGAGGCGGAACTTGCTAGGAATGCTTGGGAGGAAAAGTGTTGGGAAGTTGATACCACTCTCGCGCATAAGATCAAAGACTTAGAGGCTCTCTCCATCGATTGCAACCAGGCCCTTAGGAGGTTCTTTTCTTTTCTTCATGTATTTTACTATGCCCCATTTGTTTTATAATCATTTGTTAAATTGCTGCTATAGTATAGCGGATTTTGGACCAACCGCTATTGTTTTGAGATACGTTATGTTATATAGTACAAAATGTTGTCAAATAGTGGTTGTTATAGTGGTGCTATAGCACTATTGCATAGCAAAATTTTAACAATCCTCTATTTTACGCTATCAGCAATTGAAAACACTGATCATAATAACTAGTTGAATGTGCACTATTTGGCTATTTGTCTTTAGACTAGACAAATTCATTTGCTGATGTGTTAATGTTAGTAGGGAATTAATTACTAAGCAAATGTTTCATTTCATGTGCTTCTAGGTTGAAGATTGGTAATGACATTCAGTATGTGTTGAATCCCAAGGGAACCACGCCTGCTGAAATCATGGGTTTTGATTACAAAGTCATGCTGAAGCCTGTGCTTGAATCCTATGCTGGTGACATCAAGAGAAGTTCGGTGGTGAAATTGGAAGAGTTGGTTTCCCTTCAGAAAAAGTCCGCTGAAAATGCTGCTAGGCTTGAGGGGAAAAGAAATCAACTTGCTGCACTGCAGTCACGCATTGATCAAGTAAGTGTATTTTGTGTTTCCTAGTACTGATTTTAATACTTATTGTGCGATGTGTGCTTGTGCTTTACATGAAGGACATGAATCCTAATTTTCTTAGATTGATTATTGTCGAATTTGATGTACTGAGAGAGTGAGTTTGGATAGAGATTGATTATGTGTGGACAGTGTGGTATCAGAGTGGTGCTGGCCTGCAGGAATTAGAATGTGGAAGCTGATGCAGGGGTAATGTTGTTGAATTGATGGCTCATGCCTGTGTTTCTAACTTGTACCTGGTCTCATTTATGTTTGACTCCTCAAACTAGTAATATACCTGTGCATCCGCATGGGCCGCAGCGTTCATTACTATATTTAAGGTCGACGTTGTGGAATAGAAATATTGAAGTTTGTTATCATAGAAATTAAGGCGTGATTGAAACTACTGAAAAGTAATTTGTTAAGGGAACATAGACCTAACTAAGAACATAGAATCGTACTCACTTAACATTAGGAAAATAATGATCTAATGGCATTTACATTTTCTCTTGACATATAACACAATATCAATTGAAATTTGAAAGAGTAGAAATGGATGGAAAAAAAAGAAGTAACCTTGCTTCAACGTAAGTGTTTCTACAAAATCAGTTTAATTACTGAAACAACTCCAGGATACTGCATAATATATCATTCAGAATGCATGAAGAATTAAGATAGCTTAGTTATTGTCCTCTACAAGACTGCTTCCAAATGAAACTATAAATGTTCATTTCAGTTAGCACTTTCCCCTTCCTCATTCAAATCCTATGATGTTGAAATTTTACTTAGAAGCTAAAATAAAAATTTCCATACGTGTATAAGATTAAAAAAATTAAAAAAAAGGTACAACTATGATTTGTCGGGGGCAGGGGGTTAGTGATTGAATATGACTGCTTATTAAGATCACAATATAACTGAAAAGATACAAATAGTCATAAAATTGAAATTCATAAAATAAAGTAGAAATATGCAATAGCATACACCTTCTACATAGGGGAGAAATAAACCATACCTGCACAGGAATAAAATCATTCATTGATTACTTTGGTAATCTTTCAGGAATATAAAGTGTTCTGCAGAATCAACATCTAAATGAAAAAAGAAAGTTATAGTCAAACAGTAAGGATTGTGGTTTCCCATCGTGTGAGTAAATTAATTGTTATCTGTAAAAAATATCAAGGTGTGTTTGCTGAAACAGTAAACTGACATCGCTTCCTGAAATAGGCTTCTGGATCCTATATATGCTCTATTTTGCACCAAATAAGCAGCCCAACACTGTCCCTCAAAAAGCTTAATATGAATGCACTATAAAAAATTGAAGAGCATTTTGCTCCAATAAATTATACTATAGAGCCACAAATTGGTAAAATTCAGCTCATGTAAAAGCTTACCTAAACTGGAGTAGTAAATAAAATGATATTAAAATGGGCAATGTATATTATACTAGTATGGATGGGTAGAAAATTATATTCCAGGAACCATTCCAAGCACATACCATTGTAGAACATTACACCCGCAATTACAGAAAAAGGGGAGGGGTATTAAGATTATAAATAATCAATATTTTAATTCTTCTAGCATTCAGCAGAAATAAGAAAATAAGTTCTGTTGGTACACCATCAAAATGGAGACATGATAAAGCTTCTACTTGTGGTAACTTCTAAGAACAGTTCACTGCTGGAAATGTCACCTAAACAAATTGCAGAGAAGACACGCCCATTAAATGAAGCAGTAGCACACTGAATCACAACCAGCACACCTACAATGATTCAGAAATAAACTCGGTTCCTAATAATATCCCCTTTTTTTTCCCAATTAATGTTCTAATTTTGAGTTTTGACTGCCTTCTTTCCATGATATCGTAGCTTAGAATGTGGAAGCTGATGCAGGGGTAACGTTGTTGAATTGATGGCTCATGTCTGTGTTTCTTACTTGTTGTACTACTGTCTACTAGTTCTTATTTATGTTTTTTTCTCATCAAATTGAAATCACTCCTTGTACTTGTCCTCTGACTCCACGCACAATGTTTAAATTATAGGTCCAGTCCAAAGTACATAGTTTAAGTAACTAATATTTCTTTTAGCTGTTATCTTTACACTTAGAGAAAATGATATAGTATGTGACCGAACAACAAAATTAAAATACTATTAAAAGGAAAATTCTTTGTTGTAGATGACAAATCAAGTTCATACTGACTCTTCCTTTTTCTGACAATGTTTATGTTGCACTCTTTGTTGGAGTTAGAAGGGTATTTGAAACATAAATTGTCTTGCCTTGTAAAGACTGTTGTTTGACTTTTTCTTTTCTACTGCTTGTTGATTTATTCACTAGCTGGAAACTCAAATGGACATGATAAAGAAAGAAACACAGGACTACAGAAATAGATGTTCTGCCGAAGCTAAGAAGATATCGGACGATATCCAGCTAGCTGATCATGATGTAGGCATTATGGAAAGAGAGGCAGCCGAGGTTCTAAAGGTAAAATCCGGATTCTTATTTTTATCTTTAATAGTAAAATCAGTTGTTTTTGAACCAATTTTGGGGAAAAGGCGTTGGTAGTTGTTATATGTATTGAATATTTGAACATCTGTCGGTCATTGTTATGTTTATTGTGTTTCAATGAACTTGGAGGGTGACCAAAATTTGCTGTAAATATGCATTCCACATTGATTGGCCAATTTCGTGCCAGTTTAGTTTTTGGATTTTTTCCTAAGATGCTAGTTGCTACCCATTGATCTTGTGTTTCAATCATTTTTTTGGCTTGTATTATACTGTGCAAGAATATGAGTGCATAATTTGACATAATTTCTTACTTCTGCCACTAGCATGTTTTTTGTCCTGTGTTGAATCCATTCCTTTTTATTGCAAGCTTTGGCTTACCTAGTAAATGATAATCAAACTGGGAATGTTGAAGAAAAAAGGCACACTAAAAGTTAATTGCATATCTATATTTGTGATATGTAACATGTAACTTGCAGCTATATATTTGTAGTAACGAGTTAGTCGAAGGGTCATCAAGCTTAAACTATCACCAAACATTTTTTTTTTTGGTGAGAAAACTATCGCCAAACATAGCAACAGGGATATTTCAACATAATATATCCTACGCCTTTCTTTTCTGCATACCTCTTTAAATCTTTCCTAATTTATGTGACAACATTGTATCTAATGAGCTTTTTATATTGTTGTCAAGGCATCTGAATTGAAGTTGCAGGAAACGATTAGACAAACTGATGAAGAAATTCAAATGCATGCCGGTGAGCTTTTTAGGTTGATTGATGCAGTCTCAAAGTACAAAGAACATGTTGGATCTAAAGTTTCAGAGGTTAGAAGGGAGCTATCGGAAACTGTAACTGAAGTCTCAAATATATATAGAGATTCATTCCCCGAAAAATATAGTTACGTATTGGAGGCACGCCGTAAAATTCAGAGAATTGAATAAGCGAAGCTTCATGTTGACACAGTCTTCTTAGTTACTGCTTGCTTCACTTGATTGTTCTACTTCTAAATATGAACATGTGGTTATGTGAAGGTAGGTTTTTTAGTGTTGGGCTGTAACTAGTAGTCATTAAAGCTAATGACTGTGTCTAATCATTGTCCATTCAGCTCCATATTATACCCTTGTATTCATCTTGTTCCATCAATTTGATGTAAAGATGCTGCTGATTGAATTAGAGATTAGATTAGATTACATGCCATCATTAGATTGAAAGCACAATACCCAAAGAAGAAAAATAATAGAAAATGTAAGCTTTTGATTTTATTTATATCTATGTTGTGTGTAAAAATATATTTTATTTGGTGTAGTATTTTTTTCTTCTAATTTTATCCTTCATTTAAACATTTTTTCTATTTATTTAATGCAATATAATTGAATTTTTTTATGTATAATCTATATCTACACCCCCTTAAAAAAAATCTATGTTTATACCCATTTATAAAGAGTATATCAAGTTTCTGTATAGCTTTCATTCTTTCAATTTTATCTTCATTTAAACTGTTTTATTTATAATTTTGTCTTTTTCTAATAAAAAATTGAAATTTTAATATCCAGATATATAAATCAACTACTGAACCTGTAACCAAAAAAAAAAAAAATCAATTAGTGAACCTGTTCTTCATATGCCAATATTAGCTTACACCCCATTTGAGTAGAAAGAAAGTTTACACCCCATTATCCCCGGTCTATTCCCATAATTACTCTCCATACCATCCCTTCTCCAAATTATCTGTATCCTTTTTCACATATGACGATATATCTCTCAAATTTTCAAATATATTACATCTTTTATAATTTAAATTCATTAAAACTTCGGAATGAGAGAAACATACGAACGAGAACAGAAAAGTCTCTGTCGGATAATAAGTTTGTGGTAGCATTTCTAATTTGGTAGAGAATCAAAGAATTGAATTTAAGTGGTTAGCGAGCTCAATTGAAAATGAATTATTTAAGAGAATTTGAGTTTGATTTTTTGAGTGGAATAACTTTTTTTTAGACTCTATTGAACTCCAAATTGCATGACTTTTTTTCTCCGTAAACAAAAAAATTGGGAAAATATTATATTATTAATATAAAACATAATTTATTAAAAGGAGGAGTATTATTTTTTTGTGTGTGGAGGAATTTAAAAGGAGGAGCTCAGAAAAATGTCAAGAATTGTGGTATTTGCACGAACAAGGCAAAACTAAAGGCAGACAAACCAACACGTAGGAGTAATTTGGTTACACGAACAAGTGGACCTCCTTCTCCAAATGTCAATTCCTAGCTTTCAATTTATCATTTGGAAAATGATTCTTAGACTCTCAAACATCAGTCTACCATTAGAGAGAAAAAGAAATAAAGAAAGTAAGGTGATAAGTTGATTTTTTATTTTAATTTTTGATATATAAAATAAGAGAAATGATATTTGTACAACTATTTTTTAACAACTTTTGAAACAACCCTCTCTTTCATACTCACATGTATTTTTATTTTCTTTCTTCTTTTTTGTCTCTCTCTATTGTTTTTGTCCAATCACAAGAGGAGAAAAGAGGTTGTCATCAAAGTTGTCTAATATTAGTTGTACAAATATCATTCCTCATAGAATAATAAGTTGTTGATGTGATGGAAAAAGAGATAAATAGAAATGATAAGTTTTTTTTTTATAAGTTATACTTTTTTTAGAAATAAAAAATGATATATTAGATGAATGTAGAAATGATATATTGCAGGGTTGGTTCTCTTCCCTTTGTGTATTTGGGGTTGCCTATTGGAGGTAATGTGAGGCGTCTGTCATTTTGGGAGCCTATTATTGATCGCATTAAGTCTAGACTTTCAGGTTGGAAGGCAAAACATTTATCTTTTGGTGGCCGTCTGGTTTTGCTGAAGTCTGTCATGTCATCTTTGCCTGTTTATGCTCTTTCGTTTTTTAAGGCTCCGGCAGGTATCATCTCCTCTATT
>Ga0315914_1010700_pt1 | contig 11321 bp, 6 predicted proteins | sample MpolenodulesMG_FD_203920 | JGI IMG/M metagenome (GOLD analysis project Ga0315914, IMG submission 203920) | Medicago polymorpha root nodule microbial communities from Los Angeles, California, United States - elongated nodules | ecosystem: Host-associated > Plants > Roots > Nodule | place: USA... | reverse complement strand
ATTTGGCGAGTCTAACCTCTAAACTAGTTGGAAAAAAAATAAATAATTGGTGACTGTGAATCCAACCTCGCTAAAATGCAGCATTTTACATTACTGTATTTTCATAGATTTAAGCTTTTTGTTGTTTATACTTGTTGAAAATTGTTTTTCTAACATCCAAAACTTCCTAATAACACATGAAAATGACCAAAAATACCCCATCGGTAATTAACTACCGCTGGATTACAACTAGGAAACCGGCGGTAGTTAACTACCGCTGGATTTTTTTAGTCATTTTCATGTGTTATTAGGAAGTTTTGGTAGTGAAAACAGCAAGCTTCATACTTGTTCTGCAGGCTACACTTTCTAATGGGCCTATTTATTTCAATTTAGGTCCACTTGTATGATGTAGAAACGTTGTATTTTTAGGTAGGAGAAATGCTAGAGACGCACACTTTTCAACACACTTTTTTGTTTAACAAGCAAAAATGAATTATATTAACACTGGTATAGCAGTCCCCTCAGCACAAGGCGTATCGAAAAGACCACTAAAAATTACAAACAATCACACAAGTGATACAAAAAGTGAACTAGTTAATGCCTAAACACGACAAAGGGCTCGTCCACCACAAATAATCACCAAATACAAAATTAGCCTTCTTAGCTTTTCCGCCACCTCAATGAACAATACTTTACTTTATCTAGTAGTTGATTTATAGAGCTTTCTTTATTATTAAATAACTAGTTGTTTCGTTCATTCCACAAAATCAAGACACTAAGTAGCCAAACAAACTATAGAAAGAACCGCCACGATTTCAAACCACCTGTGGAGTAAATAAACTGAGAAAAGTGGTCTGAAATATCATGATGGTTTGCCCCTTCGAATCCAATCTACGACCGTAGTAAAGGCCACAGAGATCCAAAGAAGCTACATGATAGAAACAAATGATGAGCGTCCTCCAGCTGACCACAGCCAGACACACACAAGCACACCTCTAAGGATAGAACACCTCAATTTGTCAAATTTGATTTCGTAGGTAGTCTGTCACGAAGCAACCCGAACCTGCTCAACGGATTTTTATCAGTTAAAAGTCACGCTCAACGGATTTTCACTAGAGAAATTTCTTCCCCTTTTATTTGAAGTGTTCGCATCCTTCCGAATTTCCTTGAATCATTGGCTTCGTTTGAAAATATCCATAATTATTTTTTTGGTTACGTTTTTGATAAATATCCATAATTATTTATTATACGAACATAAAATATACAAATTATTGTATGCTTACATCTTAATTTATTTGATGCTTATGCAATGTGTAATACTTTCCATGATGTAATCATTTTAATTTAATTCAAGATAGGTCGTGAACAATTATAATAAAAAATTGTAATGTTCAACTAAAATTTCAATTATTGGGTTTTAATAAAAAAACATATTTTTAAAGTTAGATTATTGACAAAAAAATTCCTATTCGAAGTAAGTCTTCCATAACACATTGAACACTAATTTAGAAGTAATACCTCTTACAAATATACAACAAAAAAAGCGTTTAAAATAGTTAAAATAATTGCTTTGTTTTACAATTTGTTCGTGGTACAAGATTTTGTCGTAGGACACACAACTCTTCTACCATAGAAAAGTACCCAATTATATTATATCAATTTTGATTCGAGCACATTATTTAAATAACAAATTAGAAACGAAGTTGAATTATTTCTAGTCGTAAAAAACATGTGTCACTATCCCTAGGGTGTCAACCTTATATATTTTTCTAAAAACAATAAATCAATGATGTAGATGGCAGCACGTTTCAGAGACGAAGTGGCGCGTAAGAAAAGTTCATTCGGAATGGTGCAGAATTTGCATCCAGTGTTGAAATGATCTGAATTATACCTTTTCGGAAAGTTCTGGATCTCACGACCAAAAGTCATTGTTTCGCCATGACATAGAGGTTAATTTAGTTATTCGAGGTCGTCTGAAGGCCTAAAACCGTATTTTAATATTTCAGCATATTCTAAATTTTTCTATTTTATTTCAGTTTGTTATTTTTTGACCCATACGAGTTTGTTATTTCCTCTAGTATTTAAAAAGAACTTATGCAGCCTAATAAACACTTTTTCATTCAATAAAAAATTATCAAGACTTTTCTCTCAATTCTGGTGGATTTCGAAAACCCTTATTTGATAGATTTGTCACTTGCATCCTGTCTGTTTATCTTTTAAGTTTAACGCTTACTAATTGTTGCCTCTATTCTGCGTCAATCAATATCTGTTTATATTTTTTATTTATGATTATATTATAACATAACATGTCACTTTTTTTAGTTTAGCTTGGCAAGGAATGAGCACGGTTGAAAGTGCTCTCTGTGTCAAATGATTATTATTTTATGTATATTATTACTGTTGAAAGCTACTATTAATTTACTCAAAGATATAGAAAGTAAAAAAACAAAATGCTTTATCACTTTAGTTATATTTTTGTGTGTTCCTATCACCTAATGAAGTATCAATATCTGGATATATCACCTAATGAAGTTTTAGTGTCTAGACTAGACACATCTCTTTGGTACTACGGAAATTGAAAACGTTAAACCACTTTTGGTACTTAGAACGGTGATTATGGATTAAAGTTGATTTATTTTTGTTTTGGACCAGTTAAAACGCCCAGTCCCATAAAGCCACGTAGATTAATCCTTAAAATAAGGTATAAAGATTTGAGTGAGCACGCTAGTTTTAGTACAAACCACCATACTGAAAAGTGAAAACGCCCTCGCGCTTCTTACATTCTACACATGGCCCCCAACGACCCCCTGATGAGGCGCTGTATTTTACGGAAGTCGTCAACACTTCCTTCTTGTATATAAGGGTGACTAAGCGTCAACCACATTTCCTACATTAATTTAAACGTTGGAGTATCTTAACCACTAATACCCATATTATCAATGGTTGAGATTTAATATTAATCTTTACCAAATTATTTCATCAAGTTTTCTTTAATGGAGAGAATCTTGATCCGATTAATATGAATTATGTACAATAAAGTTAGAAACAAAATCCATAGAATCCTATGCTCGATCGAGGTGTAATCTATCAAATCTAAGAACTTCCCCATGCTCAAAGCCAAAAGCAAAATAAAATATTGTTGGGTTTATGGCTTTTTCTCTAATGTGTCTATACTTAATTTCTTTCCACATCACATGTTGTAGCTTTCTTAGTCAACAAACTTCACCTACACCCCCTTTTAACTTTTATTATTCTTTCTAACTAAGAATCCCTAATGGAAGATGAAAAGCTCCAATTATATGCACATAAAACTATGTTGAAGTGGAAAAATGATTGAGCTTAATGGCTAATGGAATTGGCAAAGTTGATCACATTTTTTGTGGATAAAAAAAGTGGAAAATGGATTTTCTATCATATATATCTTTATTCATCACGATCTCAACTATTATATGAAATTCAACATTTAAAACACATTTTTGTGAAGAAAAAAAATAGTTTTTATAAAAGTAAAATAATAACTTTTAAAAGTCTTCATCTGATTGTTATATATTTAAAATTAAAAAGTAGAATCTGGAGAAAAAAAATCTCAATATTGTTTTTATTAAGAAGTTGTTTCGAATAGTTTCTCAATAAAATAATTTTTTAGAATTTATTTAAAAAAGTGGTTTTAATTATAGTAAAGAACCACATAATAGCTTATATATTTTTTAAATCTTTAAAAATTAATATCTAAAGTTTGAGGTTTTAACTTTTTTAAAAATCTCTAGAAATTAAAAGTGGTTTTAATTTTTGTTTCAAATGTATTAACTTTATAATTAAATGTTACAAATAATAGCTTCAAGTAGAATTAGTGTATGTTTGGTTATGTGGTGACAAAAATTGATTCTTAATGAATTCATTTTGTAAAATGGAGTATAAGTGAGATGAACTTTGAATTTGGGTGTAAAAATTCAATTCCATAATTAAAAGATACAAATCTTAACTTCTTTAGAATCCCTCCTAGCTTCAAATAGAATCCTAGCTACAAATCCTTTAGAATGAATTTCGGCCTCTTTGGAAGTGGAACCATACACTCAAATTCGAAGGCAAAATTCAATCTACTCGAAAGCGATCATACTTGTCATAATCAATTACACATCTCAAGAATCAATTTTGATCCTCTAAGAGTGGAACAAGACATAATCGTTTCGCAGCTAGGTGAAATCAAACTCTTTTTTTGTCAAGAGGTGAAATCAAACTCTATTGAAGTGAAACAAAATACAGGATCCAATTGTCCTAATAGCGTGATATACATGTCACCAATTTTTCTATGACTTATAATGTCGCCATTTTTGTACTTGTATATACTACATTTCAAGTTGTTGTTGAATTTGTGTTTAATAAATAGATAAAAAGTGACATCAATAGTATATAATTATTTTATTAAGTTCCATAAAAAATGTAGGCTGCTACAAAAATGTAACAAATAAATATGAAGTAAATCATCAAATTAGTCAATGTCTTTACAAGTGATTCTCAAATTAGTCCTTGACTCTATTAATATTTTAAAATAGTCTCTTTCTTTGTCAAAAGTTTCTCAATTAAATTCTTCGTCGTGTGAAAAAAAAATGGATCTAATTGAGAAACTTTTGACAAAGACATAGATTATTTAAAAATATTGTCAAAAGTTTCTCAATTAAATCTATATTTCTATTTTTTTCACACGACAACAGACTTAATCGAGAAATTTTTGACAAACACAGTGACTATTTTGAAATATTAATAGAGTCAATGACTAATTTGATAATCACTTACAAAGACAGAGACCAAATTGGTGGTTTATTCAATGAATTTGTTGAACACAAACAAACTTAACAAAATCAATAATCTATATATAAGTAACAATAATTTGAAAATTTAAATGAAATGTCACAATCAAAGCCAGCCCAGGTGGTTGGAATTATTGGGGGTATGAAATGTAGCTTTCAAAGACACACAACAAAGAAGAGTAGCACATTAGACACCTCAATTGCTAAGGTTTTGACAAATACGTAACCATCCTTTGTTTATTTTATGCATTGTGTGACACAGAAATAATCAATAAACAAAAACCCTATTTCTCACTTTCCAGCTTTTTTTCATCTACTTGGGTTGGTTGTACTTTTCCATGGCATGTAATTTTTGGTTCCAAGTATTTGATTCCAATGAATGAATTAAATAATGGAAGCAGAAGCACACAAGATCTACATGGTCATTTTCACCAATTATTAACGGCACAGTCTTTGTTTATTTTATTACATGTCCATAGCTGTCATAGGGTCCAAGTTTTCAACCACCCCCAACTTAGGAAAACTACGACTTTAATCAATATTTAGTTCTTCAAATATAAGAATTGTATAATTTGATTACATAACCAATGGAAACTCGTTTAACTGATAATGAGTTGATTTATATTTTAGAAGATAAACTTATTTGGGGTTGGCCTAGTGGTTGATTTGGGGTCTTGGAGTTTGTTCCTCTTAAGATATTATGTTCGATTCTCCCTGATGCCAATTTTGAGGGACTAAATCCATACAGAGCTATGCTCTGGCTTTCAATGGGGCCCCCCGCAAGTGGACGGTGGGATTGGTCCCCTCATATTAGTCGATTTTTGAATCAGATACCGAGTTTTCAAAAAAACTAAATCAGAAGAGTGTGGTTTAACTTCCATTGTTGGTGTGAGGTCTTCATTGATGAGTAATTTATAAATCGTTTTCTAGTGAGCTACCATGGGAGATACAAAAATTGTTGGGTTGTGCGAACAACGTGATGGATCGTCACATTGAATTTTATGCAACCACACAAATGAAAACACCACATCTTGACCAAAAAATTAGTCCATTATGTATAAGGGCTCACTCACTTATATATTATTTAACATCAACTTTTTCATTCAATGTGGGACTTATATTCACTTGATATACCAATTTTGACCCTCTCTCATCTCATGTGAGTCCATTCATATGAGTATGTTGCCCCTCAAACATATACTTTTTTCGTCAGCATACACTTCACCATTGTTGACCCTCAATGTTAGCATAAAACGCCGCCCGACCACCACACGTCAACTCATTACAAGGAGCCAGTTGAGTCATCAACTCTTATACCATTGTTGGCTCGTGAAGGAAGCTCATGAGATCTCACATTTGGACTTAGCGCAACCACGCAAGTGAAATTAGACACCACGTTTTTAAAATCTTAATACATTAAACAAATAAATTTTGTTATCCACTTTTCTATCTAATGTAACTCTCATACCTACATTTGATATACCAACACTCTCTTAATATTTTTTTTATAAAATAAGTATTATTATATATAATTAACATAATTTTAACATAAATTATTAAATTTAATGTTTTGTTCACACTGGTCCTTTTAGTTCGTAAATTCTGTGCAATAAATTCTTTGTTTTTGGGTATGACCTATTTGATTTTAGCTTAAACGCATCAACCATTAACGCCTTAATCTCTCACGACGAGATTCACTTTCATTCGTTACATTTTGAGAGTCTAACTCCTTTTGTTAGTTAAACCCATCGGTTGATACATTTAAGTTTTTTTTTATAACTAATCCGTTCGTAACAATTATAATAACAACTAAATCAGGCATTCACAATATTGTGTGGGGGGGATTTGTTGGATCATATATTCAATGGGTGGAAGTAATACGGCATATCTTGATTTGGAAACTTAGGATAGCTATTCCTATGGTCAATATAGAAAAGGTGTTTCATAAGTAAGAGAACTCTCAATTATTGATTGAAAACTCCGTTATATATGTTCATATCCACATTTCACAATCCTTCAATGATAGAGGCCTAGCTTAATCTAAAATTCTAAGGATAATTATGCAATCAATTAGATTGCTGATGACATCCTGTTATAATTGCTTGGCAGAATTATATTGGATAGTTACAACAATTATTTTATGGTTTTGGCTTTTGTATAGTATACGTGTATGCACTGCATTGTGGGGCTTGTTACACAAATAATGGTTGCTCAAATTATATATATGGTTGAGTAAAAAAGAAGTTATATATATGGTAGTAGATGACCCTAATCTTCTGGAGTTTGGAAGTTTTGTGAAATTCCACTAACAAGACAGTTGGAGATTCATAATTTGATCTGCTCCAACTCTCCCTCCCTAGCTACCACCCAAAATAAAATAATAATAATAATAATAATAATAATAACAATATATATGGGAGTTTTTTTTTTTTGACAAGATATATATGGGAGTTGTTATTTAGTTTCAATTTGTTTCGGTCTCTTTTATGTGTTTCTAAACATGTCTGTTATTTGGCTATAACACTTGGCTTTTTTTTTGGTAAACATGATGAAATAGATACTTTGTTTCCTTAGTTCTCTTCCTGCGCTTCTTGTACTTGAGGGACTAAGCGTTTGGTTATTTAATCCATTTTAGTTTCTTAAATAATGATGATGACGACATCTTCTAGGTTTTGGGGACATATTCAATTCTTCTGTGAAAATATAATTGTCAAAATGCTAAAATATATTTTTTATTTCCAAAAATACACTTTCTTTTTAGTCCCAATAAAACTACCTTTTTTAATCTTTGCAAAAATAAAAAAGTATGACTATGATGTCTCGAAATAGCGGCATTATAAGGTGGTAAAACCAATACAAGTGGACGGGTTAGACCACAAAAAATTAAAATAAAAAACAAATTAGGCTTCTGAGCCTTCAGCCACTATTGAAAAAACGTTTGACACAATCAAGTATTTAAGACATTTAATTGTTGAAAAAAATTCAAGAATGACATCAGATATACGATTATTAAATCACTTGGATGTAATGACGAATGTCCTTCCGAGATAAATGTGAACCACCAAATTGCAAAGCATGCATACAGGCATCAGAAGGTAACACACTACAAATTTCCAACCATTGCAAAACACAAAGTCACATTCTACTAGAAAATCACTATTAAAGAAAATATGATTAATAGATTTCTCCTTTCCACACCCTCCTCAACACGTCGTTGGGCCTAAGAGAGCAACTTCACGACGAAATAAGTTGTCTTTCATTGAAATTCTCATATTCAACAATTTTCACACAAATAACTATACTTTAAGAAGCACAACATTTTTCTAAATAATATAGGAGAAATGAACACGGATAAGTTGCTCTGATTGAGTCAATAAGTAATAAACTGTTTTTACACGGAAAAATAGAGGAAAATTCTTCAATACTCATGAAGAAATGTGAATCGATATGCATAAGATAAGATATATAAAATTACTAACTGAAGTTGGATCTAAGCGTCTAACAAAATATTAACTCATGAGAATAACAATTTAAGGATAGGCCTTCTTAATCAAAAAGTAGCTATTAATATGAATATCATCTCCTTGAGTTAATAGGTCGTTAGACGTAGATCTAACTCCGATTAATCATTTTGCACAATCTCTTCTTATGCATACCGATTCACATTTTTGTCATGAGTATCAAAGAATTTTCCTCCATTTTATATCTACACGACAAATGCCTAATTGCCTAAAATGTGTCTAACTAATTTCGACCATGTAAACAATTGTAGATGGTAATGACATAGATAACTTACTTTTTTTCAAAAATAACAGACATAGATAAATTACACTAAGTAATGTTCAAGAACATTCGGAACTATGATTTAAAGATCAAAATCAAATAATTAACTAAAAAATAAATAAAGCCTCCAATGACTAGGCATGTTTCTTAGAAGGATCATGAAACTGTTTGAAAACCAAAATCATATCATATGGCCCATGCATGAATCTTGATCGTTACAATCGGGGCATTAACAAAATTTACCTGCCCTATATATTTTTTAATCTAGTCACAAAAGGTGTACCAAGATTAAAAAAACACATTAAGGCATGTGCATGGTTTCTGTTTAATATAGTACATGTTTTGTACTACGAAAAATACAAGAGACCATCACTATTAGTAAGTAACTTTTGTCCTTTAGGATATCAAAAGTGGAGCTAATATTAGCTGTAACCTATTTGTCAATAGTCCTCTTGCATGGACCAACCATACAAGCACTCCCATAGCATTTATTGTAGACGTAGTCACAAAACAACAAAATGGTTAGATGAAAAATTGATCTTTATCATAATTTTCTTTATTATTCTATTTAACTCTCACAACGTAAATATTGCTGACATTTATTTTGAGTTCATGTTTAACCTTAAGTGATAAGAAAATTGTTGTTCAGATATATCATAAGGCTGAGAAACACATGTAAAAGACGAAATTGCTCATCGGCAGTTAACTGCCGAAAAAAACAATTATGCAGACAGTGAATTCTGCATAATTGTAAACATTTCCAAGCCATTTTTCAGCCAGAAAAACCATTTTCATTACTTTCTTCGCCCATACGTAACCTAAGCTAATGGTGGTGTATCTCATCCAATAAAATTGGCTTGTCTTCAAGGATTTTAATAGCAATTTTGCATGCACATGGAAGCCCGTAAGAAGTCCTTTGAACACAACCACAAATTTCTTTGTCCATGCACAATGTTTCCCTACAACGTGACTCTTCCAAAGCAATGTTGTCCAAAGCTCATCTAGACACATGACCACCTAACCCGGAGTACAAAGTGACATCTTTGAATCTATGTTCCAATACAGTAACGCTCTGACCAAAGGTTGTTTGTATCGCAGTGAACTGAAGCACCAACATGTCATGTATTTTCTCCCAACAAGTACCCAAATCACTCACACTATTGTCCAAATATTTCTCCTTCACTTCTTTCAAGGTGGTCATGGCATAATTTAAGAAAAGTGGGAAATCACTACATTCATCTTGGAACTCCATTAATGCATTTGCATATAACTCTTGAGTGGGCTGCTCAACCATAGCTTTCCATGCCCCCATTATCTTCTTGACAACATCGCGAGGTTTCACCTCTTTCCCATCCTTTTTTCCCAAAGGATATTTACAATCTAAGATGCACCTTTGTTTTACACTTGCTTGCACATGAAAGTAACAATTCATTGCATAACTTTCGAGGAAAACATTTTCAACCACTTTCATCAAAGACATATCCTTGTCAGTCACAATCACCTTAGGCATATTCTTCTTTGACGTAAGAAGTTTACGCAACATTTTTAAAACCCAAACAAAGTTTTCCTCTTTCTCATGTGTCACAAATCTAAACCCAACCGAATATGTCAAATTGGTCGAAGTGACCCCAACTACCTCAAACATTCGCATCTTGTACATGTTGGTTTTTTAGGTGGAGTCCATAACCAAAACCGTTGGAAAATTGTTAAACAACTTAACAGATGTTGGATGAGCCTAAAAGATATCTTCAATTGTAGTACTTTCACTTTGTGTTCTTGAGAAATAAGTATACTTGTGCTCCTTCAACTTCGAGATTAGATATTGCAACGACTTCTTGTCACCTCTATTCGCCTTCCATATTTGTTGACGTTCATTGTACACTTGCTTGATATTTGTCATGCAATGTGGTCTTTTGTTCTTCAAATTTATTAAAATATTTCTTGGAAGCATCTTGCTCTTGGTCAAGTCACGTACAATCTTCTTGTCGTTCTCCTTTAATCTACCGGCAAGAATGTGTCCTTCTAAAGCCAGCTCCATCGCATGGTTGTGAACTCCATTAAGAATGTTCAATCCCCATTCATTTGTTTTCCTACTAAGATATCCACTAACCATGAACAAGCACCCACATTTTCTTGAGTCCGTTGACGCATGCTTCGGTTTTTTTTTGGCGTTTTGTGAGTTTCACTCCTTTCACACACTAGGCACAACATTGGATTGATCAAACTTGATCTTTGTGTAACAATTGTAAATCTCGCCTTATTTGCTTGACGACGTGCCCACTCAAGCAATTCCTCTCTATCTTTCCACTTAACGTCGTCTGGAAGAAAACCTAGCCGTGTCAACTTCGTGGGCATGAAGTGGGAGGACACCGGAGTCAACATTTTTAGAAGCTTCAACATGGACGGAAGCTCCACCAATGTTTGGTTTGGCTACAACCTTAGGCGGTTTGACATCTCCGAAAATTTCGACAAAATTTGGTTTTGTCTCTCCCGGAACATGTTCCGCGTTCTCTACCATTACTATAATAAAACAACACAAAAATATGAATTAACAACTAACTAATGCATAAACATCAATGTCATAATGAATTAAAACAAAAAAAACAAAGAACAAAAAAATTTTAAAAAATTGATTGTAGCTGCCTTTTTTTCGTTGTGAAAATTTTTTCACAAGTAATTCTCGGCACTTAACTACCGAGGTTTTCCTCGGCAGTATACTACCAAAATATATCTCGGTAGTTAACTGTCGAG
>Ga0315914_1010699_pt1 | contig 11322 bp, 10 predicted proteins | sample MpolenodulesMG_FD_203920 | JGI IMG/M metagenome (GOLD analysis project Ga0315914, IMG submission 203920) | Medicago polymorpha root nodule microbial communities from Los Angeles, California, United States - elongated nodules | ecosystem: Host-associated > Plants > Roots > Nodule | place: USA... | reverse complement strand
ACTTGATGTATATATACTTCATCACTCTTGTAAATAATTAGTTCAATTCATTCAATAAAATTACACAAGTCTTTTATTCATCTCTCTCTCTCTCTCTCTCAAAAAACCATAGAAACCCTAGAAACCCAATTCCATCTTCTTCAATTGAACACGGTTTTAAGTGTTGGTTTCATTCAATCTTTATACGTTGTTCCATCAAATTGGTATAGCAGAGCCTGGTTCGTTCACTGTTGTTAGAGAATTCGTGAAGAATGGCAACTCATAACAACAATATTCCTGCGCATCTACCAGTCTTTGAAGGCAAGAACTTTGATTAATGGATCGTGAAGATGAAGGTGATCTTCAGGTTCCAGGATGTAGTTGAAGTTGTGATTGAAGGCATACCAGCACTAGCAGCGAATGCAACTGATGTACAACAAACAGCACACAAAGATTTGAAGAAGAAAGATGGTTAAGATATGTTCTTGATGCATCAGAGTGTAAGCAATGGGATCTTTCAGAAGATCATGCATTATGAAAGTGCAAAGGAGACATGGGATGTACTGGAGAAATTGTATGCTGGGGATACACTGGAGAAATTGTATGCTGGGGATGGTAAACTGAAGAAAGTGAGGCTTCAAGCTTGAGAAGACAGTATGAAGTATTGACAATGGAAGAAGATGAAATAGTTAGTCAATACTTTGATAAAGTAATCAATCTTACAAATCAGATGACAAGGAATGGTGAAACTGTCACTGATGTAATAAAGGTTGAAAAGGTTCTCAGAACCTTCACATCAAGATTTGATCACATTGTGGTGGCTTTGGAAGAATCTAAGGATTTAGATTCTATGAAGATAGAAGAACTGCAAGCAGGTTCTTCTATCAAGGTTAGAGGGCTTATTTGATGAAGGTTTCTCTCCTTAGACAGTGGAATACTAATGGTCATTGTTTAGAGGGCTTATTTGACAAAGTTGTAGCCCTACTTTCAAATATGGAAGACAACGGCTGCATTCCTGATGTTGTAACCTATCAAACAATTATTTGTGTTCTCTTTGAAAATGATGAAAATTCTAAGGCAAAGAAACTTTTATGTGAAATGATTTCTTGAGGTCTAGTGTAAGAAAATACTGCTAAGATAATTTCTTGTTACATATTAGATTATTTTGAATTTGGATAAGAATGATCTAATCGTCCCAGTGAGCATAGTTCAGTTAGCAGGGACATGGTTCGAATCCCGGACACCCCACTTATTCACCTTGAAAAAGGTGAATTCTAGCCACTAGACTACTTGACAAAAAAAAAAAACAATGATCTAATCTTTATTATTTGTTTATAATTTTATTGATGGCTACATACACAAAGGATGATGGACCACACCATGAGCTTACTCATCACTTTAGTTTTAGTGAAAAGTCATGTGCCATGTTCATTTAGATAATTTCTTCGTATAGATGTATGTTGTTTTGCCACTTTTATGTGAAATGTTTTTTGAATTAAAGATAAGGTGTCTTAGAAATGTAAACTGAAGCAAAATGGATAATTTTTCTAAATCCCGCTAGTGGCTTGGTGGTAAAAAGCATAAGTGTTGCCATATGTTACTGGGTTATATTGGAAAAGGAGAAGATTATAGTGAAAACTTTGTGAGGAATTTAGAAGGAGAGAATATTTGAGAGAGCTATTTCTATTACTTGGAGAGGATACTTTGATTCTTGTTTTCTTGCTTGATTTACAAATGACAAGCTCTCCCCTTTTTATAGGCTCTAAGGGAGAGTTCTAGACACATCCTAGGATAACTTTCTACATACTTTAAGAGTCTGTTCTACACACTTCAAGAGAGAGTTTCACACTTCTCTCAACTACATGATATTTCTTCAAACTACCAATTTAATTCTAGATGACTCTAGAACTTTCTATGGGCTACACCAAATATTAGATAACTGGGCCTAGCACTTGATTAGTCCAATGGACCAAATCAAGTTTATTATCCAACACCCTCCCTTAAACATGATATGTCATCCTTTAACATGAGAGCCACAAAGTCTTCTTTTCTTTTCACTTTGTGTCCCAATGGTGCTTTGGTGTATGCCTATTCTTCTTCGAGGACTCCAAACAAAAAGGAACACTTCACGTCTATCCGATAAATTCTTAGCTTGTGTTGAGATGTTAGATAAATTATGTGCTTTATAATATCCAGGTGAGCGACTTGAGATAAACACCTTATCATAATTAACCTTTTTGATGTAGCCTTTTGCATCAATCTTGCCTTGTGTCCTTTAAATTTTCTTTTGACATTCTTCTTTGTCTTGTTCATCCACTTTCCATTGATAGCCTTATGATCTTTTGGAATTGAGATGTTGTACCTCATATTATCCTTCTTAATGCCTTGAACTTCTTTGTCTGTTGGATTTCTCCATCTTTTCTTTTTCGCAGCTTCTTCAAAATTCACTGGTTCATTACTTGCAGAAAGACATGATAGTGTGGGATTATCCATTCCTTCAGTTTCCACATAAATATCTTCAAGCCTTCGTTGTGATAGGGGCTTTGTGTTATCATAGAGATCTTGAAGACTTCGTGTGCGCGTAGCAATTATTTCACTACTTGTATCTTCAGAAGTGGGTGATGTTGGTGAACGGGGCACTTGTTGAACTTCTCGAGACGTTTCTTCTTCGAGAAATGTTAACATGGGCTACACTCCTAAAGACCCTCAAGTGTGAGATACCTGGCTTTCTTCCACTCCACGCTTCTTGTGGTGTCTTTCCCAACACACTCCTTGTTTTAGATCGATTAGATAGATAGACTGCACACGCCAAAACTCGTTTGGTAGTTTCTTACATTTGAACATGCTTCGAGCCATGTCAACTATTGTTTGATTCTTCCTCTCCGCCGCACCATTTTTTGGGGGGATCTTGGAACTATCAATGGACGTCTGATTCCATTCTCTTCACAAAACTCTTGAAACTCTTTAGAAGTGAATTCTCCTTCTCGGTCACACCATATAGCTTTTATCTATCGACCACTTTCTTAAACAGTTATAAGGAACCCTTTAACCTCAAATATGCAAATTTAAGTTCATTGCTATGTTGTCAAAGTACAAAAACTAAATCGCAAAGTTCACTTGCTATACTGTCAAAGACATAATATTCTTGAATATAAATTTATTAAATTATACCTTACTAATGAAAAAGGATAATAAGTTACAGGGAAAAATAAATAAAAAATATTCTACAATCTAAAGCAACAAAACCACAAACTAAAGTTCAACACTTTCAATCTCAAAAACAACGAACTTAATTGAGGGAACAACATATTTCAATAGTCATAAGAATGATTTGGCCTTAACACATGCCAATTTTGTTGGATTAGTGGTTGAACAATCTTCTTCAATGTCGCCAACTGAAATTGATTCAGCGCTATAATTATAAGATCCTTTTGAGAATTTTTTTTGTCCCTTTTTATAAGACCTCTTTGTTATTTCCAACTACATTAATTATTTCATTACATACATACCCATATTTATTATACATCTTTTTCTTCAATCAACAACAAATAGCATATGGAAAACATAAATCAATTCTCTCTCTTAAGGATAAAATTGTAAAAACAATAGTGATTACAAACAACTTTAATACAAATATCCACTTTTTTAATTCCGTGATTTTACCAAAAGGGTCTTATATATAGGGACAGAGGTATTATATATTCATGTTGGAAAATACATCAATAAGTGTTTCCCTATGTTATTGTTCCCTATGATATTCTAGTCAAGTCTAGAGAATTCCATTATGTCTTTTTTTCAATGTAACAATTTTCTAGGCTAGTCTAAGAGAACATTAATTGTATTCTCTCTATAAAAACCAGCCTTTGGCTGAAGAATAAAACATAAAAGTATTCACCCATTCTTTTCAATATGACATCAGAGCTCCCGATGTTTGGGGGTCTCGCTTCAGTATAAAAAAAACCCTAATTAAACCACTGTTATTATAGGTACTTGTGTTGTGCCTCTATTCCCAAATATATCACCATCCTATGCTAATCGTATCAAATAATTGGCCATACCATCAGAATAAGAACAAAAAACCGAGTCAAAGGCCGAAAATCCAGCTGCCGTTCACTACAACACGCACCTCCACCCGCTGCTTCCATACCGACGCGTGAGGTCTACTTGTAGCGACGTTATCGACGCGTGCGTACCACGCGCCGCCTTCCAGACAGCCGTTCCTTGCCGTATTTCATCAATTTCTTTGTCGGCGCTTTCCTGTTCTATTTAAGCGGTCCAAATTCAGATCGGAGATACCTGGTTTTTTAGTTTTCTTTGGAAGTTTATGTTCAATTTTTTAATTTGATAACAAATCACGCTGTTGATTTTAGTTTGAATTCTGCTCTTCTCCCAGCAAGTTTTGCTCGCGCCCTACTGAAATACCTTAAATACCCATGTGTTAGTTTACTAACGCTGGTGTAAAAATTTGCGCTACTTAAGTCAGGCGGCGTGAGTTAAGTCACGCAGAGTGACTTAACTCACTTTTTTTTAATTTATTTACTATATTCTAATTTATTTGTTCACTTTATTCTAATTTATTTATTTTCTTATTTATTTGTTCACTTTATTCTAATTTATTTGTTCACTTAATTCTAATTTATTTACTTTATTCAAATTAATTTATTTACGTTATTCTAAATTATTTATTTATTCACTTAAAATAAATATTTACTCGAATTTATGCATTAAATAAATACAAATATAAATAAAAATAAATGAACTAAATTAATATTTATTCGGATTTATTCATTAAATACAAAATCAGAAAATAAAAGCAAATATAAATAAAAAGAAATGAACAAAATTAATACATATAACAACATCTCATTTTATTAATAGAATTCATACAATAATTGATATATTTATTCGAATTCACTAAATCTACTTATTTTCTTTTTATCCTCTTGGGGTAAAAAGTTCTTTTTACCCTATTGGGGTAAAAAGTGATCAGCCTTGGATAAATAGTGAGCAACCTTCTTAAGAAAAATACATCATCAACTCTTGGGCTAAATCTAAATCTGGTTCTTTTTATACCCCAAGAAGATTCTTTTTACCCACAGTAAAAGTGTTTCTGGGGTTAAAAGAAGCAAATTTAATTTTATCTCAAGGGTTGATCACTTCCCGAAGTCGGCTACTCACCATTTACCTCAAAACTGACCACTTTACACCTCAAAGGGGTAAAAAGAGACTATAAACTATTGAACAAAAAAAGAAGAAGAAGAAAGATAGAGGGAGAGAGTGAGGAGGGAGAGAAAGTGATATGGTGTGAGGAAATAGGGAAGTATGGATGAGTATTTATAAGTGGGAATGGTAGTATAGGTTATAACTACCATAAATGTGGTCAAAAAAACGTGTAAACATGGTAAAAAAATGTGTAGATTGAAGGTTGAAAACCTAACCACCGTCCAAAAAACGTGTGTTCTTGAGCTCTGACCAACCGACCAACTTGTGTGAGTTAACTTGCGCTCAGGCCAGTGGTGCGTGACTTAAGTCACGCAGAGCTATAAGGTGTGTGAGTTAAGTCACGCAGGGGTATATTGGTAAGTTCAGCTGGGCGCGAGTGAATTTTGTTTGGAGAAGAGCAGAATTCTTTTAGTTTGCCAACAATTTGGCTTTGGTGGCTGTTTTCTCTCTCTCTCTCTTTCTTTCTCTCTCTCTCTCTCTCTATATATATATATATATATATATATATGTTTCTCTTTTCCTTTAAAGATGGAGGAGATTGTTAATGATAAAAGGTTAGACAATCCTTGGTGTGATTACTGTAAACACGAATGGCATACGCGTAAAAATTGTTGGAAGCTCAAAGGCAAACCTCCTAACAGGAAGAAGAAGGGTGGTCGTGCATTTCAGGCTAGTAATTCTGATCAGGAGCAGCAATCCTCTTCAACTCAGCTTCATCTCACTACAGAACAACTAGACAAACTGTTCCAACTCCTCGAGTCTCCAACTCTTTCTTGCTCTATAGCAACAAAAGGTAATTCTGCATTTCTTAGTGTCAGTCTCAGTCATGCTTGGATAGTAGATTCAGGTGCCTTTGATCACATGACAAGTGAGTCCACTTTGTTTTCTTCATATAGTCCATGTGCAGGTAATCAAAAAATAAAAATTGCAGATGGCTCTTTTTCAGCCATTGCAGGTAAAGGGTCAGTTGTGTTGTCTCCAGTTTTAACTCTTAAAAATGTTCTTCATGTCCCAAACTTATCATGTAATTTAATGTCTGTAAGTAAATTAACCCAAGATACAAATTGTCAAATTATATTTTTCAAATCTCACTGAGTCTTTTAGGATTTGAACTCAGGGAAGATTATTGGCAGCGCTAAGGAGAGTGGAGGAATCTACTACCATGATATTGGATCTGCATCACAACTACCTTCAAAAACAATAAGTTCCTGCTTTGAGTCTTTTCTTGTTTTAAATAATAATGATGACGTCGTTATGTTATGGCATTTACGATTAGGTCATCCTAGTTTTCGTTACTTAAAACACTTGTTTTTTAAGTTATTTCATAACAAGAACTTCTCTTTGTTTAAATGTGAAGCATGTGAACTTGCAAAGCATCATCGTTCCTAATTTCCAATTCAGCCTTATAAACCATCAAAACCTTTTTCTATTATTCACATGAAGTTTGGGGCCCTAACCGTACAAGTACCCTTTCTCTCAAAAAATGGTTTATCACATTTATAGATGACCATTCAAGAGTGTGTTAGGTGTACTTGTTAAAGGGGAAATCAGATGTTTGTCACGCTGTAAAGGATTTTATTACAATGGTGCAAAACCAATTTCAAACAAATATTCAAGTCTTTAGAAGTGATAATGGCAAAGAATATTTTAACACTGTTTTGGATGATTTTTTTCTTAAAAATGGGATTGTACATCAAAGTTCATGTCCTAATACTCCTCAGCAAAATGAAGTTGCTGAAAGAAAAAATAGGCATTTATTGGAGGTTGCTAGAGCCTTACTTTTCTCAAGTCAAGTACCAAACTACTTGTGGGGCGAAGCTGTTTTAACAATTGCATATTAAATTTACATAATGCCTTCCAAAGTTCTCAACTTTCAAACCTTAATTAATACTTTCAAATAATGTTTTCCTAGTACTCGTGTTTCAACTGATTTGACATTAAAAATCTTTGGTTGCACAACATTTGTTCATGAACATAAAAATGTTGGAAAACTTGAACCTCGCGCTATAAAATGTGTTTTTGTTGGATACTCTCCAACCCAAAAGGGATATAAATGTTTTGATCCAAAAAACAAGAAAATGTTTGTCACCATGGATGTTACATTCTTTGAAAATAAACCTTTTTTTGATGACACTCATCTTCAAGGGGGGATATAAAGGAAGACACGTTTCAAAGTGAGGACATGAGTTTTTCAAATAATTTGTCTTTGCATGTATCACAATGTTCTAAGACTTATACTTTTGCACCAACAGATAATGGCCATGATTAAGGAACTTGGTGAATCCGAGCCTACATTTTCTCATGAAGAAAACAATGAGAATCTTGAAAATGATGATAATGATGATCTAATTGAAATGCCACAAAATAATGAGTCACTTAAAGAGAACAGATTTGAACCTGGAGACGGGATTTGGAAAGGGAAGGTTTTTGTGAAAAAGCACCATAAAGAAAGGGAAGAGTCCACATCTCAACACTGTCATGAATCTGAACCAAGGAATGATCAACCTCCTAAGAAAAGGAAAAGTAATTCTATCTTTGTTTCTGAGAGTCATATTGTGTATCCTTATATAGATGATCCCATTGCCATTAGAAAACCTGTTAGATCTTGCACTAAACACCCCATGTCCAATTTTATATCATATTCAAATTTTTCTTCATCCTTGTCTGCCTTCACCTCAAAATTGTCTAGTGTAGAAATTCCAAAATGGAGGGAATCTATACTTGAGTAGATGAAAGCTCTTGAAAAGAACAAAACGTGGAGCGTCATGAAACTTCCAGATGGCAAGAGAACGGTTGGATGCAAATGGGTGTTTACTGTGAAGTATAACTCAGTGGGTCAATTGAAAGGTACAAGGCTCGCTTGGTGGCTAAGGGATTTACGCAAACCTATGGTATAGACTACTCTGAGACATTTCCTCCTGTTGCAAAATTGAACACTGTCAGAATTCTCTTATCTCTTGCTGCTAACCTGGATTGGCCTCTACATCAGTTGGATGTTAAGAATGCCTTTCTCAATGGCGGTCTTAAAGAAGAAGTATATATGGACATTCCCCCTGGTTTTGAAAACAAATTTGGATCAAATTTATGCAAACTAAATAATTTGTATGGATTAAGGTAGTCTCCAAGGGCTTGGTTTGAAAAATTCACTCAGTCCATGAAGAAACAGGGGTACATTCAAGGACAGGCTGACCACACCTTGTTCACAAAGTTCTTTCATGATGGAAAGTTTGATGTCCTGATTGTTTATGTTGATGATATTGTCCTTAGAGGGAATGATACAGTGGAAATGGCAAGAGTATAAGAGAAATTAGATAGACTTTGAAATCAAGGACTTGGGACCCATGAGATATTTTCTTGGTATGGAGTTTACTCGGTCAATGAAGGGTATTGTGGTTTCATAGCAGAAATACATTCTAGACTTATTAAAAGAAACTGGAATGAGTGGATGTCGTATAGCAGATACCCCTACGAATCCTAATGTCAAAATTTGGGGAGAAGGTAGTGATCCAATTGATATTGTAAGATACTAGAGATTGGTTGGGAAATTAATTTATTTGTCACACACGAGATCTAATATTGCTTTCTCGGTTAGTGTAGTAAGTCAGTTTATGCATTCTCCTTTCGAGGAACATCTTGAGGCAGCCTATAGAATACTGAGATATTTGAAAGGAAATCCCGAAAAAGTCTTACTTGTTAAGAAGACTAGTGAAAGAAATGTGTCTATCTTCACTGATGCTGATTGGGCAGGTTCAGTCACAGACAGAAGATCAACCTCTGGATATTGTGCCTATGTTAGGGGTAATCTTGTGACATGGAGAAGCAAGAAACAAGGAGTTGTAGCAAGAAGTAGTGCAGAAGCCGAGTTTAGAACTGTGACTCAAGGTATTTGTGAAAGATTATGGATCCATAGAGTCCTAGAAGAACTTAAGATGAAAACTGAGCTTCCATTAAAGTTTTACTCTTACAGTAAAGCTGCTATTAGCATTGCTCATAACCCAGTTCAACATGACAGAACCAAGCATATTGAGATTGATCGACATTTCATGAAGGAGAAGTTAGATGTTGGAATCATATGCCTACCTTTTGTGACTTCAAGTCAGCAAACTGCAGATATCTTAACCAAAAGTTTGGCAAGACCCTCCTTTGAGCATTTAATAGACAAGTTGGGCATGATAGATATCTATGCACCAACTTGAGGAGGGGTGTTGGAAAATACATCAATAAGTTGTTTCCCTATGTTATTGTTCCCTATGATATTCTTGTCAAATCTAGAGAATTCCATTATATCTTTTTTTCAATGTAACAATTTTCTAGGCTAGTCTAAGAGAACATTAATTGTATTCTCTCTATAAAAACCAGCCTTTGGCTAAATAATAAAACATAAAAGTATTCACCCATTATTTTCAATATGGCATCAGAGCTCTCGGTGTTTGGGGGTTTCTCTTCCGCATAAAAAACCCTAATTAAACCACTGTAATTATAGGTACTTGTGTTGTGCCTCTATTACCAAATATATCACCATCTTATGCTAATCGTATCAAATAATTGGCAATACCATCAGAATCAGAACAAAAAACCGAGTCAAAGGCCAAAAATCCAGCTGTCGTTCAATACCACACGCGCCTCCATCCGCTGCTTCCATACCATTGCGTGATGCCTACTCGCAGTGACGTTACCGACGCGTGCGTACCACGCGCCACCTTCCAGACAGCAGTTCCTCGCCGTATTTCATCAATTTCTTTGTTGGCGCTTTCCTGTTCTATTTAAGCGGTCAAAATTCAGATCAGAGATACTTGGTTTTTTAGTTTTCTTTGGAAGTTTAAGTTCAATTTTTTAATTTGATAACAAATCATGCTGTTGATTTTAGTTTGAATTCTGCTCTTCTCCCAACAAGTTTTGCTCGCTCCCAACTGAAATGATAGGAACATTCTCTTACTAGCATTCTCTTTTTAGCACTCTCTTAACATTTATTTACATATTCGTTGAAACTCATGTGGATCTTACCACTTTATATGAGATATATTTTAAATGTTTTTTTTTAAGTTACATGGGATCCATGTTAAATGTGTTATACGCACATGAATTTATCCAATAAAAAATAGATGCTAGAATGCGAGTGGTTTAACAATCCTCTTTTTTAATAGGAAATCAAAGTTGCAACTTTTTAAAAGTCAGGGGAAAAAATGCATTCAAGAAAGAAGAAAACAACTAAAAAAACAAACATTTGTGTTTTTTTCTTAAAAAAAACAAACAAACACGCGTCTTATTTTTTCTTTGGAGAATGCTAAACAGTGCCCCAGGGTATTGGTTAAGCAACCAAAACAAATAACTTTTTGTAAAAAAGTGGTGTAATTATTATTTAATCAAAAGTCAAAATTTATATTTTCAAGACAAATTTTTAATTTATAGTTTCTTTAACTATTGGCCTAGAACACTAGTTAACAAGACCCTTTTTCTTTTTACTCATGTTAGTGTCGGTGACTAAAATATATGGAAATTAAATTGAATTGGGTGTTGAAAGATCAAATTGTTTGTCCGTTTGTGTCTAACCTCACACACAGAAGAAAAAGAAAAATAAAAAGGCTTAATTGCACTTTTGACCCCCTATCTTTCCAAAAGTTGCAATTTCGGCCCCCTAACTATTAAAAATACAAAACAGACCCCTATGTTTTGAATCCTTCGCAGTTTTTGCCCCCAGGTCCATATTTGACTTTGTCGTCGCTGACGTGGCACCCACATCCCATAAGTGAGGTGCCACGTGTAATTTAATTTTTTTTTCTTTTTTTAATTCAGGCTGGCATTTTTAAATTGGAAAAAATTAAAATAAAAAAAAAAGGAGAAAGAAGGTCACGTGATCCTCCCCCAAAACTTAGATGTTAATTTCGGCCCCCTATCTTTCATCTTCCAACCATTCGATTGTTCTTCTTCTCCATTGTTCTTCTTCTCGATTGTTCTCTTCTTTTCCATTTCCAGAAAACGATTAACTAGGTTCGATTGTTTGAGTTCCTAATTTCGGTGAAGTTTGTATAACTATTTCCAGGGTTTGTGTTACTATTTTCGGAGAAGATGAAGTGGGTGGATAAAGGCTTGAATCGAACGGACACTGGTGAAAGCTCTGCT
>Ga0315914_1010697_pt1 | contig 11324 bp, 10 predicted proteins | sample MpolenodulesMG_FD_203920 | JGI IMG/M metagenome (GOLD analysis project Ga0315914, IMG submission 203920) | Medicago polymorpha root nodule microbial communities from Los Angeles, California, United States - elongated nodules | ecosystem: Host-associated > Plants > Roots > Nodule | place: USA... | reverse complement strand
GACACAATGTTCCTATTCAGCTTGGTGAAATATTTTTGAGAGATAAGCTTGATATACTTTAGGTTTGCTCATGTTTGAGGTGGTTTTGGCCTAGCCCTCCACCTCCTTGTTTTCCTTTTGTTTTTCCAATACATTTTGGAGTAGATAGCACCGTGCTATCTCTCTTTTCGGCTAAAAAAATAATAATAATTAATTTTTTCTATAAATGAGATACTAACTTGTAATGTAACTCTTTTCAAAAAAAAAAAAACTTGTAATGTAACACTATTTTCTTCTCACCACAAAAAAAAAACTATTTTCTTCGAATTTGACCCTTGATTGAAATTATTTTATTTATAATATTATCGTTCGTTGTTTTAATCAATAAAGTTCATTTTATAAAAGACCATTAGTTCAAAAAAAAAAATAGGGCATGTTTGGTAAAAAATAGGATGTAGTATATACATTCAAAAATTATTAATATTAATTCGATTCAACCATAGTTTAACCGGTATGATCCAGAGATGTTGTCGATTTGATCTTCGATCCGATTTTAAAAATAGCATACACATATACATAACTAATACATTAAAAAAAATTAAAATCTAAAACAAACCACTCATATATTATTAAAAATTAAATAAAATTTCAATGATAGTATAAAAGAAAAACAAATTTTATATTTAGTATAAATCGATGTCAAATTTGTATTTGATTTAGATGTACTCTATCAATGAAATATCAATTTTGTTAGAAAGAGAAAAAAGACATGTACCAAGTCAACAAAAGTTGACCCAGTTGATAAAACGTTCTCTCACACCTTTAAAGTCTTAGATTTAATTTCCGTTTCTGATTTGAATACCTATATAATGGGTGATCTCTCAATAACCATGTAAACATTCTAACTCTGGTGAATCTCCGAAATCCAAAGAGACCGACATGTACAAAATAGATTTTTATTTTCTTTGACAAAATATGTACCAAAGAGATGTATATCAAGCAAAGACAAGATTCAAAATTCAAATTAAGACAAACAAGTTATGGATAAGCCTATGGTTATGGTTGGCAAGTTTAGAAACATAGATTTTTTACACGACAACACAATTCACTTCACTTCACAACACTCTACCTTGTCTTAATTCACCGCTAAACCCTCGCACATGCTTCAATGGCTTCTCTTGCAAAACCCTCTCAACTCCACACACCTCAAAGACTTCACCACCCCATTATCCCAACCACTTTCATCACCTCAAAGTTCAAAACTTTCACTTCAACACATCAAAATTTTCACACCCGTAAACACTTTAGGGTCTCAAATTCATTCACCACCACAATCACTTCTTCCATTAGTAGCAACAACCCAAATTCTGAAATTTGTCAATTATGCCTTGTTGGGAATCTAGATAGTGCTATGAGCTACTTAGAATCTATGCATGAGCTGAAAATTTCAGTCGAGGAAGATTCTTATATTGCTTTAGTACGTTTATGTGAGTGGAAGAGAGCTAGAAAAGAAGGTTCTAGGGTTTGGTCTTATATTACAAAGTCAAAAATGATGACCCATTTGAGTGTTAAGCTAGGAAATGTTCTTTTGAGTATGTTTGTGAGGTTTGGGAATTTGGTTGATGCTTGGTATGTGTTTGGTAGAATGCCTGAGAGGAATTTGTTTTCTTGGAATGTTTTGGTTGGTGGTTATGCTAAAGGTGGTTTTTTTGATGAGGCGTTGAATCTTTATGATAGGATGTTGTGGGTTGGTGTTAGGCCTGATGTTTATACTTTTCCTTGTGTTTTGAGGACTTGTGGTGGTGTTCCTGATTTGGTTAAGGGGAGAGAGATTCATGTTCATGTTTTGAGATTTGGGTTTGAGTCTGATGTTGACGTTGTTAATGCGTTGATAACTATGTATGCGAAATGTGGGGATGTTGATACTGCTAGGTTGGTTTTTGATAAGATGCCTAAGAAAGATAGGATTTCGTGGAATGCGATGATTGCTGGGTGTTTTGAGAATGGTGAGTGTTTGGAGGGGTTGGAATTGTTTTGCAGGATGATTGAATATCCTGTTGAACCGGATTTAAGGACCATGACGAGTGTGATTACTGCTTGTGAGCTAATAGGTGATGAGAGATTAGGGAGGGAGATTCACGGTTATGTTATGAGAACCAAGTTCTCCAGAGACCCTTCGGTTTATAATTCGTTGATTCAGATGTACTCGTCTGTTGGACTTGTTGAGGAAGCTGAAAAAGTTTTCTCTCAAACAGAATGTAGAGATGTGGTGACGTGGACTGCAATGATATCGGGTTATGATAATAACTTGATGCATCAGAAGGCTCTTGAGACGTATAAAATGATGGAAGCGGAAGGTATCATCCCAGATGAAATCACCATCGGGGTTGTGCTTTCTGCCTGTTCTTGTTTATGTGATTTAGATATGGGGATGAAACTTCATGAAAAGGCCAAGAAGACAGGGCTAATTTTTTATGCTATAGTTGCAAACAAGCTCATTGACATGTATGCTAAGTGTAAATGCATTGACAAAGCTTTAGAAGTTTTCCACTCTATTCGCGACAAGAATATTATATCTTGGACATCTATCATCCTTGGCCTAAGAATCAACAACCGATGTTATGACGCTTTGTTTTTCTTTAAGGAGATGATGAGCAAACAAAAACCGAACTGGGTTACTTTAGTTTGTGTCCTATCCGCATGTGCTAGAATAGGAGCTTTTACATGTGGAAAAGAGATCCATGCATATGCATTGAGAACTGGAGTAAGTCATGATGGTTTTATGCCTAATGCAATCTTGGACATGTATGTAAGGTGTGGAAGAATGGAATATGCATGGAAACAATTTTTCTCAATTGATCAAGATGTTTCATCATGGAACATTTTGCTAACAGGTTACGCTGAGCGCGGGAAAGGAACACTTGCTACCGAGCTTTTTCAAAGAATGCTAGAGTCAAATGTTGTTCCCAATGAAGTTACATTTATCTCCATATTATGTGCTTGCAGCAGATCCGGTATGGTAGCAGAAGGTTTAGAATATTATGACAGCATGAAATACAAGTACTCCATTGTACCTAATCTGAAACACTATGCTTGCGTGGTTGATTTATTGGGCCGTGCTGGTAAATTGGAGGACGCTTATGAATTCATACAGAAAATACCAATGAAACCAGACCCAGCAGTTTGGGGAGCCTTGTTAAATGCATGTAGAATCCATCGTCGTGTTGAACTCGGAGAACTCGCTGCTAAAAATATCTTTCACGACGATACAACAAGTGTTGGATATTACATTCTTCTGTCGAATCTTTACGCTGACAACAATATATGGGACAAAGTTGCAGAAGTCAGAAAAATGATGAGACAGAACGGGATAATTGTAGATCCTGGATGCAGCTGGGTGGAAAACAAGGGCACAGTGCACGCTTTTCTTAGTGGTGATAATTTTCACCCTCAAATTAAGGAAATAAATGCGCTTTTGGAGAGATTTTATGAGAAAATGAAGGAAGCTGGTATTCAAGGGTCAGAAAGTAGTCATATGGACATAATGGAAGCTTCTAAGGCTGATATATTTTGTGGACACAGTGAGAGATTTGCCATTGGATTTGGACTTATTAATTCAGCACCTGGGATGCCTATTTGGGTAACTAAGAATCTGTATATGTGTAAAAGTTGTCACAACACTGTCAAGTTTATCTCAAAGCAGGTGCGTCGTGAGATTTCTGTACGAGATGCGGAGCGGTTTCACCATTTCAAGGGAGGTATATGTTCTTGCATGGATGAAGGTTATTAGCTTTAGCTTGATTAAAGGAAAAATGTAGGATATGTAGCATCATATTGAAAAATTAGGATTGTTAAATATTAGAATTTTAAAATGTCGTACAATAGTGATTAATGGGCTTATGAAATATTGATCAGCCCTATGTATAACACGATTTACAGTGAAATAAAAGTATAAAAGTTTGTTATGTATGTTGCAATTAGGTTGTTTATTGATGAATGAATAAGCTACTGCAGGAATAGAAATTTCCCCAACTATTTGTACCACTATTTGATAGAATTAAAGGCACTTGAAAATAAGCAGGTAACCTCTTCAGCGTGATTTTCATGTCCTTTCCAAATAACACTTCCAGCTTCATCTTCTATTCTATCTTCTCTCTTTGTCCGAAATTCTTGTCTTGAACTAGATAAAGCTGCTTCTCTTTGTTTTTTAAATAAGCCAGCTTTAGATGCCTTCTTTTCTTGCACAAAAAGCAGTCTGAGCTCTTTCTGCAAAGATGTTCTTGACCTCTTTCCTCCTTGCCCCCATTCATGTCTTATATCTTTCTCCAATGTATCTCTTTGTTCACACATCTTCTGAACCTTTTTCTCTGCAACGTCACAAACGGCTGCGCTTTGAGTCTAGCCATCAGTGCATTAGTTGCAGACTTGTAGCCTGGTTCAATCTTATCTGTTCCTTATAAATCACACTCCTACAAGGAAAAGAAATTATAAGCTAGTTGTCAAAGTTCAAAGAAACCAAAAGACAGTTCATTTCAGTTGTGTCTTGTTTGGATAAACAACCGAATTAAGAGATTATAGTGTAAGCGTTATCATATATGTGCTTATGTATAAGCTATAAACTGTTTTCATAAGCTCTCCTTATGAAAATCAGTTTTTTTTTGTTTTTTTTTTGCTTCCTACCTATACTAAAACTTATATATATATACATGAATATTGCACACGAATGGAAGGTAAGTGGGCAACAAGTTGCGCCGCTAAGCCTTTTTGAATGGCAAAACCAATCCTCTTGAGCACAACATTCATGGACCTAGGGGACATAACATTGCTTATGTTGAAAACAGTTTATGTACATGCCATAACCGTAAACTCTCTCGAATGGTGTCACAAGTGCTTATGTTGGTAAAGAGGGTTAAATAAGCAAATTCATGGTCACTGGTCTTACTGTCTCTAATCATCTTCTCTAGCACGGTTCTGTATGAACATTGAGCCTCGGCTATCTTCCTTCCCTTTTGCGCCTTTTTCAAATGTTTCGTGAGCACCAATTCCAATTCCTGAATGACAAGATTTTCTTCTTCATTTATGAGCTTCATTTCATTGATTTCATTATCTAGCTTCTCTGTATTTCTACCTGTACTCTTGTTTTTTCTTCTATTTGTTTTAGGGAAGTTCTAGCCATGACAACAGTTTGGTATGGATTTTTATCAAATTCAGGATCTTCATTTTCTTCCAAAAGATTGCCATGGCTTTTTCATGAAGCCACTGCAAAAATAAAAAATTTGCAACAACAGAATTAAGTTGCTGGCAAGTACAAACATTGTGTTGATTATCCATTTATAATCATGCACTGACTGACCAATTTTTGAGAAATTATCCTTGGTTTTCTATTGCAATCCATTTGTCTTAAAGCTAATGTGCCAGTGTTGTGCGCGTCGTCATGTCTGTGTTTCATAGGTCATGAACATGAATTCCCCGAGAAAAACCCCAACTTGAAATCTGAGTCTGAAGAACCAAAAATGGACAAGAACTGATTCGCAGAGATACCTAATTGAAAATCCCACATGGTACTAAGAATTCCAGCTTATTTTCTTCCTTTTGTAGGCCTGCCTTTATAGAATCCTCATATTGCTCACAACAGTCAATCCCCCCTACATGTTTGAACAAAATCACACTATGATACACCAATTATATTCAATCTTAGAAGAGTTTTATTTGGGAGAAACAAAAATTATATTAGTTGAACTAGGAAACCAATGGTCAAAGAAGAAGCTGAGTCTGCATGGTAACACAGGACATTTCCATAAGCATCTACACGGATCAACGAAGCATGTTATAAGATATACATCAAGGTTTTAAAATAGGTCCACGGTGGAGGTTTGGACCGCAACATTTTGGTTTTTAATGTCGATCTGACATCATAGTTTTAACAACTTTTAGACCGCGATTAAGGTAGTATTAGCCTCGTTTTAACTCAATTGACACTGCCCTATCAAACCATGTCATTCTGTAAGAGAGAGCCATGGCTGTAGGGACGGAAGCCTAATAGCGCCATAGCTTTTTGTAAGCTTTTGGGTAGCCAAAATTGTCATTGATGCCTATGGTCATATCCTCAAGGATGGACCCATAATCTTCTGCCGTTGTTATGACAGAAAGTATGGCTTGTCTTTTTGGTGATGATGTTATGACAGATACAGGGGAGGGAAAACAGAGGAGGAAACTCTGTTTTGTTGATATTTGTATTTGCTGTTGGTGTTATGTTCCTTAGTGTGCCAGTGGACCACTGTTGGCCAAAAGATAAAAGACATGGTGGCTTTAATTCAAGAAATACAAAAAATAAAGAGTAGTTTCCAGCTGTAGTAGATTATGTATATCATAGATTACGCCAAAATTTGAAAACTATTGTACAAAACTATGATGCATAGGCATAGGTATGCGTACGGTACGGGTACCAGTATGTAATATGGAAAACTTTGGAAAACGAAGGTACGGGTACGTTGATATAAAACATCAAAAAAAAAATTTCCACGTTTCTATCATTGTGTTGCTTCGGGGATTTACTCTTTTTTGTCCAATTCCTCCACTATTTTCATCAAAAGCAATAGAGAGATTTAATATACAATAAAAAAAGCAAAATAATTTTGATTATTTTTCCACCGTCTGTGCGTTTTTGCCACACCAAATACAACAAATCAACAAAGTAAAAATGGGTACGGTTTGGTATATATGGTACGAGTACCCTATACGGGTGCGTACCTGGTACCGGTACTTCTTCATGTTTTGAGTATCCATGCTTCAGAGGGACAAAATTATTACAGATATAAAAGATGAGAAATGATATTTGAACTTCCATTTTGTGACAACTTTCTCTCTCATACTCACATTATTTTTACTTTCTCTCTCTATTGCTTTGGTTTTCGTGCAAATACATACTTTTTTCTTTGTAAATTATGGTTGTCACAAAAGTTGTCAACCAAATGGTTGTTCAAATAACACTCTCATAAAAAATAAAGGCCTTTGGCACCTGACCTGCACAGCCTAAAAACAAACCAGAATTGTAATGTGTCGTAAATGGAAAGGAAAAAAAAAAAAAAAATCCAAATTTGGAAATTTCCTAGCTAGATTACATTGCGGGTGAAATTATTACCCTTTGTCATTGTTTTTTATTTCCATACCCACCATCTAGTCGCTCACCCCTACATTTTGTTTCCTAAAATATCTTGCACAATATTTTCTGAAAATGATATTTGTACATCTACTTTTTGACAACTTTTGAAACAATCATCTCTCATACTCACATGTGTTTTATTCTCTCTCTTTTTCTTTTTCTCTCCATTGTTTTTGTCCACTAAAAAGAGAAGAAAAGTAGTTGTCGCAAGAGTTGTACAAAATTGATTGTACAAATATCACTCCTCTATTCTCTTCATGCCTCAAAAAAATTCCCTTCAGTTTTATAGATTTTCGCAATAAACATTTTTCGGATAATTTGAGTTTTTAGGAATGTATAGTATTTTGTAGGGGGTGAAAAAAAGGACTAATCCGTTTAAAAAAGAAGGTGTAGGAATGAGTTGAGTTAGGTAAGTGGGTTCAAAGCGGGCGGCTGACTACCATATTGGGTGACTGACTGTAACGAATATTGAGACCTAACTCATCCATTTAAATCTGGCTTGTACAGTGAGGAGTGTCTCCTCTTTATAAACTCTTCTCAAGATTCCTATCTATCCGATGCGGGACTAAATCCCCTCGAGTGTTGACCGCTAACACACCCCCTCACGCTTCAGCCCGACTCAATGGGCCTGAAGTGTGGACGATGCAAGCCCAACGATGGACCCGATAGGCTCTGATACCATGTAACGAATATTGAGGCCTAACTCATCCATACAAAACCGACTTGTACAGTGAGGAGTGCCTCCTCTTTATAAACTCTTCTCAAGAATCCTATTTATCCGATGTGAGACTAAATCCCCTCGAGTGTTGGCCGCTAACACCGAAAAACTCAAGTTTTGTGTTTACCATTACGAATTATCCAAAGGTTTTCTCATTAGGTTATAGAAAAATATGAATTCGATTTACAGGTGGAATGATTTTTTATTAGGTTATAATCGGATGATTAACACAAAAAAAAAGTCCAAATCTTTGTGTTTCCTGTTTATAATAATTGCTCTAAATTTAAATATCAAGGAAATAGATACATGCATCTCATTAAAAGGTTTTCCTGATCAAAGTTGTTGCGTTTAAGAATAATATATATATATATAGTTGCTATTGCCATGCCTACACACCTCTAGTTTATGATGACTTTAAGCCCAAACCAAAGAGTGCCCATAATATATCTATGAATTCTGCTCTTCTCCCAACAAGATTCACTCGCGTCCAACTGAGTTAATTCATGCACCTTATACCTTCTGCGTGACTTAAGCAATATAACAACAAAACATAAATAAACAACTTCACTTTCCTTTTCATCGAAAAAACGATTTTTTCCCCTCCAAGTGCGAATTTCACAAAAATCAAGCAAATCATCATCAAATCACGCAATTGAACAAGTAAGTGTTTCTTATTCTACTTCATTGCTTTATTGTTGTTGAAATTTTTGAGTTTTTTTGAAGAAATTTGACATTTTTAGATTTTTAGAAATTTGGTTTGCATGTTAGTTTTATGGATTGTTAATGATGAATTAAGTTAGGAATTGTAGTTTAGATGTTGTTTAGAGTACAATGTGGTAGTTTATGGTTTAGAAATTGTTAGATTTCTTAGTTGTTTGAAAATTGCACTCTATGTGTTTGGTAAAATGTCTCAATGAATTTTTTTTTTGTTTTTTGGATTGCTAATGATGAAATTAGTTAGAATATGGTTTGTTAATGTTGATTATAGTATGTTTGACTGCAATGTGGTAGTTTACGGATTGAAATGACACTACCCAAATATAAGTGTTGTTGAATTATCAGAAATGACACAATGTCCGTATGAAAATGTCTCATTCATTTTTTGCTTTTTGAAATGTTGTGCAGATATATCTCAGAGGAATACGTCTCAGAGGCCGCTTGAGCTGACGAGTGACGGACTTAGGTTAGGAAGAGTGCAGTCCTCTATTAGTAGTGTACGGAGGGAAATGGATGCACGACGCCCTCCTTTGGTTGGTCGAGGGAGAGGGGGCACAAGACTTGCTAGGGTTGATGCTTCTGGGGCCTCAACGTCACAAACGGGTCCATCCCAGATGGTGGACCGACGGAGTCTCAACAGCATTATGAGGAGTATCAGCAGGCGCAAAATCAGGCTTATTATGAGGAGCCTCAACAATATCATTTTGATGCGTATCAGTAGCATCAGTATGAGGATCATAAGTATTAGCCTGATATTGAGCAGGAGTAACCTGATATTGAGCCGCCTCAGTAGCAGGAGGGTGGGGGTCATGCTCAAGGGGTGCCGGTTGTGGAGTACGAGGCCGGACGGAACGACTATGGATGGGGCCTTCTGTGCCCACGCTTTTACCTCACTTCGGTAGACATGTAGCATGCAGGATATGGGTCGATGCCAATGTAAGTATATTTACTGTTTATTTTACTTCTATTACTGTTTATTTAACTTATTCTAATTATTATTTTACTTATTTTATGTTAGAATTAAAATTTATGTTAGAATATATCTAATGATTATTTTACTTATTCTAATGAATGTTTTACTTATCTTATGTTAGAATTAAAATTTATGTTAAAATATATTTAATGTTTATTTTACTTATTATTTATTTAACGATGTTGTTTGTTGTTTTTTGTTTTTGTATTTCAGTTTTGAAAAAATCATAGGGTGAAAGGTGTCTCCCACGGGAAGAAGCTAAGCCTTACTAACTTGACATTGCCTCAGTCGGGAACACAAACTAGCTGGTTTTGGGACGAAGTGAATGCTTCCGATCTTACCCCCCTCCTGAATAGTGGGTACGATAGCATCTCTCACGGGTTCGTTTGTGCCTTTTCAGAGAGATGGCATGAGGAGACCAGCAGCTTCCATCTACCAGTTGGGGAGATGACCATCACACTGGATGATGTGGCGTGTCTCCTAGGCATCCCCATCATTGGGAGGCTCCTTCATGATAGAGAATTAACTCGTGACGAGAGGATACATATGATGTAGGAGGACCTACTTTTAACAGCGGAGGCTGCTGCTAAGGAGGTGGGAAGACAAGGTGATGCTCATGTCAGTTTTGGTAAGCTGAAGAGGCGTTACGAGGAGCTCTTGCATAGGTCTAATCAGTTGATTGAGCCTGCCACAAAGGAGGAGTATGAGGATCAGGGTCAAGTTAGGTTGGCCTGCATTAAGGCGTTTTTGTTGCTCTTGCTTGGCTGAACCATTTTTGTCGGCAAGAACAACAGAAGCATTAATCTTTTGTGGCTGCTTGCGTTGCAAGATATGAACAAGTTGGGCAGCTGGTCATGGGGCAGGATGGGACTTGCTTTCCTATATGAGCAGCTATCTCTTACCTCCGACTCATTTGTGGCCTCATGTGGTGGTTACATGGCCTTGCTTGTGGTAATAATTATTTTTCTTATTTTTTACTTATTGGATCATAAATGTATAGTTGTTTGTACAATACTTGTGCTGATATAAATTTGTTTCTTTGTGTTGCAGGGATGGGTTTTTGCGTACTCCAGGAACCTCCTTTCGAGGATTCATAATGACGAGTGCAACCCTGCTCTTGCCCCGCTTGTGAGACAATGGAAACCTCCCAGGGGCTTTACTGATCATGGACACTACAGAGATGTCATTGATTCGTTGGACCATTCTCATGTCATCTGGAGGTCGTACGAGAGACGAAGAGACATTACACCCTTTCAGGACATATGCTGGTACTCCAGATGGATCATGGCGGCAAACACAGGAGGGTCCGTCACTTGCCAGAGCGGGTTCTTAGGCAGTACGGGTATGTCCAGACTGTTCCCAGGCCTCCTACAAACATTGGGCCTCTTGCGGCAACAAATGTGGCTATGGTCTTCATGGAGTTTGCTCTACATGTCTTCAGCCAGCAGGAGATGGGTGATCTGGTTCAGGATAACGAGTCGTGGAGCCATTCTAGGGGGTAAATTAGATGGTTCTATAATGTATCACATCCTATTGTGAACCCCCTTGCGGCCATTCCTGACTACACAGATGATGCCCATCCTTGTCTTGTCCCTCCTTACGAGGAGGTTCTTGTTGAGCAGCAATGGGCCAGACATCCTTCCGACCCCTACCAGATCATCAGCAACATCAGAGCTAGAGTGGACGGTGCAATGGGGTATCCTGATGTGTTTCGTAATTCAGAGGAGGTTCTTCGCTTGATGCAGGGCATACAGTCCGACTGGAGCATGCTGGAG
>Ga0315914_1010695_pt1 | contig 11325 bp, 9 predicted proteins | sample MpolenodulesMG_FD_203920 | JGI IMG/M metagenome (GOLD analysis project Ga0315914, IMG submission 203920) | Medicago polymorpha root nodule microbial communities from Los Angeles, California, United States - elongated nodules | ecosystem: Host-associated > Plants > Roots > Nodule | place: USA... | reverse complement strand
CAACAGGTAGCCCATCTTACATTTTCAAGTTCATTGGTTATACCACTGAGTGCATACAGTATCTAGCCATTTTTTTACCCTATGTTGTTGGCTGTTGCAGGCTACTAAATGGAGAGAACAGAAGGCACTACACGACCTTAAATCTCTTTTTCCAAAAGAGGTAAGCACAAGCTGACAGTAATTTTGTTTTGTATTTCATAATATTTTCATGCAAGAGTTATCTTCCTAACCTTCTAATCAATATCATATTTTAGGTTCTTGATGTTATTACGTCCAGCACAAATGACATGGGGCCTTTGAGTCTAGAAAATTTCAGAAATAATCTTTCTGCTTCATGGAGAGTTGTTGGGTCAAAGACTTCAAACGCAACACATCAGGTTAGGATTACTGATGTGCTTCTGCTTGAAAATTTGATTTCCCACGAAGGCATTCTTGTCGTATTGCTACTGATTTTAATGTTTTTTAATTAAAGCTAAACAACCCAGAAACACATCTTAGACAAGAAGTTCAGAAGGAGAAGGGAGGAAGATCTTCAGGTTGTATCAGATACTATCAGTTAATATCCCCATGCTTTATTTTATTTCACTTTCTCATTAATTTTTCATTAATGCAGCAGGTCTTCCTCAGTGGACTGATAGTCCCGTAAGGCTAGCAAGAAGGGTGAGCATCATTCTTGGATATTTTTATTTTTTCACTTAGCATTTTAGATGCCATTAACGAAATTGTGTTTGTAGTGAAGAGTAATCTCCCTTACCTTTTAATGTGGTGCTTGTGATAGTTACAAAAAAAAGCCTTACCATATACAAATAGTGTGATATAGTAATATAATTCTTAGCAGACCCCAACCTACAATAATAGTAGCCTTGATGAAGTATGATGTTCTGTTTGAAAATATTGTTTAACCTGTGGAGTGAGTTTACTTTATTTAGAGAACAACAAATATATTCTTAAAGTAAACTTTGTTTTGCTCTTTTTTAATATCTTCTGCAGCAATTAATAGAGAAAAGGATGGCAAAGCGGGCTGCTGAGTTGGTACAACAGGATGATGAAGTTATTGTGAAACTTGAAGATTTAGCTATTGAACGTTCAAAATCAGTTGACTCAGCAGTTCTAGGTAAATACAACCTTTGGAGGAAAGAAAATGAAAATGAGAATGCTGATTCTACCGTTCGGTTGATGCGAGATCAGATCATTATGGCTAGGGTATACTTGAGTATTGCAAAGATGAAGAACAAGCTTGAATTGTACCAAGAACTGCAAACACGGCTTAAAGAGAGTCAGCGTGCTTTAGGTGAGGCAACTTCTGATGCTGACCTACACCAGAGGTATGCACAATTTTCTGAAGTGTATAAATATCTGCATCTGTTTGTATATACACTAACCTAATTAATTATCTTTAGTGAGCATGAAAAAATCAAAGCAATGGGCCAAGTTCTTTCTAAGGCAAAAGATCAATTGTATGACTGCAAGTTGGTTATTGGGAAAGTAAGGGCGATGCTACAAACTGCTGATGAGCAGGTTAGAGGCTTGAAGAAACAAAGCACATTCCTTAGTCAGTTGGCTGCCAAGACCATACCAAATGGAATTCACTGCTTATCGATGCGCCTTACAATAGATTACTACCTCCTCCCACCTGAAAAGAGAAAGTTCCCTATGACTGAGAATTTGGTTAATCCCAGTCTTTATCATTATGCCCTATTCTCAGACAATGTTTTGGCTGCATCTGTTGTTGTCAACTCAACTGTTGTGAATGCAAAGGTAAAGAACTAACAGTGTTTTATGATACATGTGTGCTTGTGTATGTTTTTCAAGCACATTCCTTTTTAAAGATGATGAATTTGAGCTTGGATCCACGTGTTTTGCTTGCAACACTCCATCTATTATTTGATAAATAATTTTTTTTTTTGAAACTCGGTATCCGATCCAAGAATCGACTAATCCGAGGGGACCAATCCCACCGCCCACTTGCGGGGGCCCCGTTTAAAGCCAGAGCAAGCTCTGCATGGACTTAGCCCACCGAAATTGGCACCAGAGGGAATCAAATAATATTATTTGATAAATAATATTATTAAACCCAACCCTTCATTCATTATCTTATGTTGTTGTCTTTGACATTGCAGGATCCTTCTAAGCATGTGTTTCACCTTGTTACTGATAAACTAAATTTTGGAGCCATGAACATGTGGTTTTTATTGAATCCTCCTGGTAAAGCTACAATCTATGTTGAAAATGTTGATGAATTTAAGTGGTTGAACTCATCTTACTGCCCAGTCTTGAGACAGCTTGAATCTGCGACAATGAAGGAGTATTATTTCAAGGCAGGCCACCCATCCACTACTGGTGCTTCTAATCTCAAATACAGAAATCCAAAATATCTTTCAATGCTCAATCACTTGAGGTTCTATCTTCCACAAGTTTATCCGAAATTGGATAAGATTCTTTTTCTTGATGACGACATTGTTGTCCAGAAGGATTTGACTGGATTATGGAATGTGGATCTTCATGGAAAAGTTAACGGTGCAGTTGAAACATGTGGTGAGAGCTTTCACCGATTCGACAAATATCTTAACTTTTCAAATCCACATATTGCAAAAAACTTTGATCCCAATGCTTGTGGTTGGGCATACGGAATGAACATGTTTGATTTGAAGGTGTGGAAAAAGAAGGACATTACTGGCATATATCACAGGTGGCAGAATTTGGTGAGTAAATTGAACATAACATTGGTTTACATCATGTTTCTATTTTCGGAATTGGATTCTCTGCAACCACAGTCCTGCATGCAACCACAAATCTCGGCTGTTGGATACCAGATGACTCTTATTCCAATTTGTATTTTAAAACTAATTTGAAGAAGTCAGAATGTGAGCCGTCTGATGCTCATCCAACAGTCTTGATTCCTTGGTTGCAGGACTGTGTGCTTGCCCTAACCGTAGGGAATCATGCTCTGTCTATCTTCACATACACAGACAAACAAATTTAAGCTTTCACTGACCATTTTTTCATGTTTGATTTCAGAATGAAGACAGGGTACTATGGAAATTAGGGACATTACCTCCAGGGCTAATGACATTCTATGGATTAACACATCCGCTAAATAAATCATGGCATGTACTCGGTTTGGGTTACAGTCCAAGTATAGATCGTACGGAGATCGAGAATGCAGCAGTTGTACACTACAATGGTAATATGAAGCCATGGTTAGAGATAGCAATGACAAAGTATCGCCCTTACTGGACCAAATATGTCAAGTATAACCATCCTTATCTTAGGAACTGTAAGCTAAGTGAATGGTCCGGATAACGCCAATTCCCAAGTACACAAAAACACTCTTTTTCCTCCAGAATATACCCCAGCCTTCTCTCTCCTTTTTAACCTGGCAATCTCAAGTGAAGTGCCTTGTTAGAGTGTGATTAAATTGTCAAAGTGATAGAGTCAATGCTTGTGTTCTATCTGCCCTTGCTTCATCATCTCTATCCCACGCCATTGCCATTGATTTTTGCTTTTCATTCATTTAATTTGTTTACACCATTCTCACTAATTTGAGACAAGGTACAATAAGTAGTATACCTTGTTTACTTATAAAGATCCTCCATTGTACACTTTGATGCTACGAATGGACTAGAAATTGAATTATAATTTTATGTATTCTTTCAGAAGTACTTTCTTATAGTTTTGAAGGAGTAAATTAAGGTCCTCCAAGTAGCTTTCTTGCAGTTATTTTAAGTTATGAGTTAATGATCAATCAACTAAATTAAATTGAGCAGTAACGTAAGGTCATGTTCGTGATGGTTTTTGGAGTAATAAAATGCATAATTTAAATAATTTACGTTAGCCATCATATGTATCTAGCTACTCCAATAGATGATATTTTATATTGTCCATTCCATGCAGATGTAAGATACTTAAGAAAGTAATATAATATAACAACGTCACAATGACAAAACATAATTGAAGTGCATTTTTTAGTACATACTCTTTTTTAAAGGCCCAAGTAAGTTGTTCAGTTCAATTTGACTGGTGTGACTAGGGACTTATTGGAGAAGAAGGCTTCTAGATTATCTTCCACAAGTTGAGCCGCAGCCATGAATGTTTCATTAGTAAATGCAGCATTGTGAGGTGACAAAATCACATTGTCCAATACTAAAAGTTGTTGAGGTACATTAGGCTCATTCTCAAACACATCCAAACCAGCACCACCTATATGTCCTTCCATCAAACATTTCACCAACTCCTCCTCATCAATTAGAGACCCTCTTCCAACATTGACTACAACACCTTTGTTTCCCAATGCCAACATTACTTCCTTGTTCACCGTGTGCCTTGTTTGTTCATTTAGGGGACAACATATAACTAATGCATCACTATTAGATGCAAGTTCAAGCATGTTTGAATAAAAAGGGTATGTAATGAAGGGCTTTTTCTTCCTTGAAAGGTACAAAATAATGCATCCAAAAGCTTCTAACCTTTTAGCTACTTCCATGCCAATGCTTCCTAATCCAACAATTCCAACCCCCTTAGCTGAAACCTCAATGTCATGAGAGAAAAAAAAAATCAACTAATTTTATCTTCAATTTTGGTATCATTAACATTTAAGGATGAAATTAGAGGCAATTTTTTCTCTTTGTCGGGAATTCAACTTTTTTTAGTAGTCTCTTTATGTTTGCATCTTTATTAACTAGTGCTGTAAGAGTAATATTTTTTGAACTTTTTGCACTAAAATTAGTGGGAACCAAAACCAATTAAATAAAATTAACCCAACATTTAAGTTCAATTTTTTTTAAGGAAACATTTTAGTTCAATTAAATATCAAAAAATGATATGATGTCAAATGATTGGACTTTGGGTACGGGAGTGTTCATGTAAGTATATAGTAAGAGAAAATAGATGAGTTTTACACTTACATCTATTTTATTGATGGGTAGTCTCATTATTGACTTTGGGTACTAGTAACACTCTCTTTTAAACACTCTCTCTAATAAGACATATATTTTAAAAATAGAATTCACATAAAGTGATTGTACAATCCCCGTGAGCTTAGCTCAGTTGGTAGGGATATTGCATATTATATGCAGGGGTCATGGTTCGAACCTCGGACACCCCATTTCCCCACATTTAATTGTGTGAGCTCTAGCCACTAAGCTACTTGACAACAAAAAAAAGTGATTGTACATACATTAATTTCATCCAATAAAATAGTACGTGCTAGAGAGAGTGTTTAAAAGAGAGTATTGTTAGCATTCTTCTAACATCTAATGAATATCTTGTATTCCACCAAATCACATGTTTTTAAATTAATTGTATGATAGGAAAATTGATGGGTTTCTACCGGATAACAATATAAAATAATTTTATGCCGATAGTGTATGTCTATTAAACTCTATGGAGTATTTAGAGCAAAAAGAAAAAGAAGTAAAGTCAACAAACACCCATTTGAGGTTAGCCTAGTGGTTGATTTGAGATCTTGGAGTTTGTCCCTCTCAAGGTACTAGGTTCGATTTCCTCTGGTACCCATTTTGATGGGCAAGTCCATAGAGAACAAAGTTGTGGCTTTAAATAGGGCCTCGCAAGTGGACGGTGGTATTGATCCCCTCAAATTAATCGGTTTTTAGATTGGATACCGAGCTTTAAAAAAAAGTAAAGTCAACAAAGTAACAAACTTGGAGTTAGAAAACTGTGGAAAGTCAAACTGCATGGTTGCTCTAACAAATCTATCTGCAGCAACAATACTAGTTAGCACGCCAACGAGTAAAGCTACAGCCACGTCAGCAACATCCTCTGAGTACAAGCTTCCTATATTGGCAACTTGAATACCTCGACATTGGCACTCACTAAGGTCTATGTGATTCACTCTTGTGCTTGTGGTGACAACAAGCTTCAAACAAGGGAGGAGTTGGAAAATCATCTTATTGATGGGTAGTGGACACAATGGGCAGCAAATAAGGGCTTGAAACATTGATGGATCATATTGGTTTTCAACCATAAACTGCTCTAGTGTTAGTGAGTTAACATTCCATGGTTTTGATAAATTGTAATTTTGAGGTTGTTTGGGTTTGAGGACTCCTATGTTACTTGGAGGACCAATCACAAGAACATTTGGAACATTGTCTTTGGTTTGTTTATTGTTTTGGTAATCATTCACCTTCCCCATTGTTATGATGACCTTTTGATAATTAGTATGGTGATGATAAGAAGACTTAGATAAGGTATATTTATGTTAGTGGGGAAAAGTAGAGATAATAAGCTCTACATATATATATAGAGAACAATTTTTTTTTCTTTCACGTGTGCAAAAACATAGGCATAAGGATAATATCAATGACTTAAATATAAATTAATGAGAGAAATTAAATTTTAATATAGAAAACCATGAGATTAAATTCAACAAAAAATATCACTATATAAACCCTTGGGAGTTGGCCTTATGAGGTAAGGCGTGAGACTTACAAGTGTGTTTCTCTATAGGTCCCAAGTTCAAATCATTCAAATGCTTACCATTTATATGTTGGTTCAGTCTAAACATCGCTTTGCTCTTACTTCAATTGCCACCACCCGCTAGTGGACGATGGGATTGGTTCCTCGGATCAGTCAGACCATGGACCAAATACATAGTTTAAAGAAAAAGATCATATAAAATATTAAGGAATATGAGTGTTTGTAGTGTAGTTTTGATCAATTATGAGGCAAAAACATATCTAATCTACATAAAATTATGTGTTTGATTCAGTGTTGGATTACTAATTTTAAAAAAATCTGATCGGATCTAAGTTAATATGGTTTAATTTGGATCGATTTTTGGACAACCAAATAAATTATTTATTAACATTAATAATATAAGGACACGGTAAAATAGTTGGTTTGATACAAAATATAACTTATAATATATTAAAAATCAATATTAATATTAAAAATTAATATTACAGTCCCCGCAAGCATAATTCAGTCGATAGGGACATGCATTATATATGCAGGCGCCGGGGTTTGAAACCCAGATACCCCACTTATTCACCTTGAAAAAGGTGAATTCTAGCCAATAGACTACTTGACAAAAAAAAAATTAATATTACAAATGACAATGATCAATGATATTTTTTTTATTAAAAAAATGATCAACTATATTTGAAACATATTAATTAATTAAAAAATTGATTTTATCAAGTTAAGAAGTAGTGTAAAAAATATTTAAAATAATCAATGAATATGTACAGATTATATACAGATGCTCAAAACAATACAAATTCTCGCGATGCTTAAAATATCTAAACGTCAGTCCCCGGCAACGGCGCCATTTTGATGTAATATTTTTCTATCAATCAAAAGTAAGTATTGTATATCGTCTCCACAGGGACTAGAGCGATATTCAAGTCATTCAACAATCAATATTGTTCTAAGTGTATGGATTTAAAATGTTTGTTTGTGTAAACCTATATAAACTATTTGACATAAAATAAATAGAGAAGAGATAGGGCTATTTCGCTTGGGGGTCGTATAACGGTCAACAAAGACCCTTGACATCAAAGAAATACACAAAATTTCATATTGTAGGTATCCGGATTGTATTTTCCGGAAACACTAACAATCTAGTTCGGAAAACTAAATACGAACTAGGGGTATTTTTGCAGGGCGCACGAGAAGGCAGCAGGGTGGGAAAAGTAACACTCTACAAGTAATCCGAAACATAATTTTGCTCCAGTAAACTCAAAATTTGGATTGGTCAGTACATAATTGGAAAGGTAAAAGGAGTTATATAATGAATTTTTAGAGTATTACTTTTCCCACCCTATGGCCTCCTGCACCCAGTAAATTTTCCAAAAATACCTTTGTGCAGTTCGGATTTCATAATCCGAATTCATGTTTCAGAATTCAGATTCTAAAATCCGGACTATTCTTATATATAATCAGTCATCAGACTCTCTTACATTTCAGCAGTTTTGAGTTTTGCTTTTAAAAACAACAAAAAACCTAAGTAAAAAATGCTAAAAAAAACTGTCTAATAAAATCATAAAAATGTAAAAATACCACCAAAAAATTCTAAAAATCAAATAAAACTGATGCAATTTTTTTCCAGATTTTTCTAAGAATATGAAAAATTTTAAAAAAATGAAAAATGGGTCTAAACAATGTAATTTTGGATTTTGAGGGGCGGAGTCCCATAAGAAGTAACTTCTATGGGAGTCACGGTCCTTGAATTTTTCTGATTTTCTGAGGAAGTTTTGGAGCAATCTGATCAAGTAGCTCGAAAACCTGATTTTTGACTAAGAGCAGGTATCAATGACCCAAAACAGAAGGATGCGAGTTAGGAGGATTAATATTGTCCCTAAAATGACTATCCATGTTACAAACATGTTTAGAATTTGTGCTAATACAATTCGGATTATATAATCCGAACTGTTTTTCCCTTGAAAAGGGGTGTTTAGAGGGTGTTCGAATTATGTAATCCGAAAAAAATCATGTAACGCGCCCTATTTTTTGAAGTTTTCGGATTACAAAATCCGGAAAAATCCGTATCTCATTTTTTCACCCTATAACAAAGGTTCGGATTATGAAATCCGGACACTTCAAGGGCATTTTGGCCAAAAACGCATGGCGCGCGATAATGACATAGAATGGGAAAAGTAATACTCGAATTTTTATTATACTTGTAAGGATAGGGGACCAGGTGACATGGTATGTAAAAAAAATCGATTTCTGCTCTTCGCCCAGCACATTTCGCTCCCACCCAGCTGAACTGACCAAAATACCCCTGTGTTAGTTAAGTCACGCAGCGTGAGTTAAGTAGCGCAGCGTGACTTAACTCACGCAGGAATATTTTGACAAAACACAGAACACATGACAACCCAATTCTCCCTCAAATTGCAAATCGATTCCTATGAATGTTATTGATTGATAGATGATTAGGCAGCAATGATAATCCAAGGGAAAAGTTGGTTGGTAGCAATCGATTCAAAGCTTGAAGGAAAATATGATTTGGCAGCAACGATAATCAAAGGGAAATCCAATTCAAAGCTGAATGAAGTGGAAGCAATTGCATGAATATTACTCAGGTGTATCGATTTGTAGCAATTGCAATATGATTTCTTCCGTCTATCGATTTGCAATTTGGAGGAGAATTGGTTTTCCTGGGTTTTATCATGTTTTGTCAAAATACTTATGCGTGAGTTAAGTCACGCAGAGTTTAACTCTTGCGTGAGTTAACTCATGCAGGGGCATTTCGACAAAGCTGCAGGGCACGAGTGTTTTGTGCAGGGGGAAGAGCAGAAATAAAAAAAAAAATCTCTATAACTTGGGCTCAGCATCAAACTTAGAAGGTACTCATCCAACGTGAGATGGCCTACCACGCCAAAGTAGAGAATTACTTTTCCCACCATGCTGCCTTCTCGCGCGCCCTATAAAATTTCCAAAAATACCCCTAGTCCGAATTATATAATCCGGAACAGATTGTTAGTGTTATCCGAAAAACGAATTCCGGACAGAAGTTTTGTGCTTTTTTGTGTCTTTCTTTGATGTAAAGGGTCTCTGTTGACCGTTATATGAACCCCACACAAGCTGCAATGCAATTGCAGGGTTCATATGAACGGTCAACAATGACCATAACACCACCGACACCCCTAAAAAAACTAAATTTTTTTGAAGAAAATGGAAGAAAAGAGGTGAAGTGAAGAATGAAGGTATTTGTTGAAGATGGAAGCCTATTTATAGCTTAAAACAAGTCCTAGGTCATTACTACAGTCAATGAAAACGTGTTAGTGGTTGTAACCGTCCAAACCTACATTAATGGCTCCACACAAAAGAATCCAATGTTGAAGCTTTCCAGATTATACATTTCGGGACTTCCTTAACCCTACAAGAAGTGCCAACTTTTCTCTCGTTCACCAGTATCGTATTAATCCGGAATATATATTCCGGAAAAAACAGGTGCATTCCGGATTGTATTTTCTGGACTACATCAGTGTCATGGCCGGTGATTTGCACCACATGTTTTATCGGTGGTCAAGTCGAAAAAACGTGTTTTACCACGTTTTTTGACTGCATTTATGACCTCCCAATCGTTTTTTGACCCACCCTCCCTATAAATAACCTTCCAAACCCCACCATTTCTCACATCATCCTCTCCCACCCTCTCTTCCTCCTCCTCTTCCTTCTACAACCATGGTTTTCCATCGTTGGCCTTTCATAGATAAAGGCCTCGTTGAAAACTTTCAGGGTTTGTATGAACGGTCAATGAGGATGGAACCGCACTGCAAAGAAGTGCGGTTCATCTGAGGGTCATGTGGGTCAATGTGGTTCTTAGCTTGGCCTGTCTGGGCGTAAGTTTGAGCACCCACTACCTCCCTCAAGGGCATTGTTTTCTTGTTCCCGCCGTCCTCTTCCCTCCTCCCCTGGTTGCCCTCCAACAAGGAAGCTACTACTATGTCCTATCACATACCAGTGGTTAGGTTCTTAGGAGATTAGAATTAGGCTCTTAGGAGATTAGAAATAGATTTAGGTTCTTATGTAATAAGCTTAAAAAGCTTCAACATTATTGTAATGTATTGTTCATATATTAATAAAAATGAGTTGTTTTTATCTTTGTCTTTTTATTTCTGGTTTATATGTTTATTTGCATTTATTTTACGAATTTCAAAGCTTAAAATTCTGGTAAAAGACCTTTCCGGATTTTATTATCCGGATTAATCTGCAAAATTCTAACAATCTATTTCGGAAAACATAATCCGGATCAGGGGTAAAAATGAAAAAAAAATAGGACGCGCGAGGAAAGGCATAGGGTGGGAAAAGTAAATCCCGCCAAAGTATTATATGATCAAAAACGTGTACTTCAACAAAATTTCTAAATCTTCAAAATATTTCTCAAATGTTATTTTGTATTTTTTTTTTAAGATTGTGTATTTATTTTAAAGATGACTTGATATATTTTACGGTATACATATATTTTCTCGAAAAACATAATCATAAAATGATTGTTATGGTAGCAACTGTTAAGATGACTTTTATGGTGAAGAAAAGATGACATATTTATATAACCATTTTTGCAACTTTTGAGACAACTTTCTCATATTTTTATTGTATTCTTACTCTCTCTTTTCCTCTTTTACTCTATTGTTTTTTACCAATACTTACTCTCTATTTTCCTCTTTTTTTCTCTATGGTTTTTTATTAATAAGAAGAGATAAAAAGGTTGTCCGAAAAATTGTCATAAAATAAGTTGTACAAATAAAGGTATCATTACTCTAGAAAATATGAACCATAAAGATGACTTTTTAAGCTGCACAATTTTTTTTAATAACCAACACCCTGAAAGTCATTTTTATGGAAGAAATGCAGGTT
>Ga0315914_1010694_pt1 | contig 11326 bp, 8 predicted proteins | sample MpolenodulesMG_FD_203920 | JGI IMG/M metagenome (GOLD analysis project Ga0315914, IMG submission 203920) | Medicago polymorpha root nodule microbial communities from Los Angeles, California, United States - elongated nodules | ecosystem: Host-associated > Plants > Roots > Nodule | place: USA... | reverse complement strand
AGATAAGGTTAAGTGTAAAGTATGGCTATTTAATGATTACGTAACGGGGATTCAGATTGATTCTTGCACATAGAAGTTAGTATTTGTGCGTACTCATATTTTAGCAATTCACGTTTTGAAAAGACAACATTTACCAAGGGAGCAGCAAAATATTCCTAGAAGTAAGACATGTTTATCAAGAAACGAAAAGATCATCTACACAAGATGATCAAATCATCAGCACATCCTACATAAATGTTAACATCATCCTCCTCCTCTTCACTGCCATCCTCATCTTCATCCTCATTCTCATCATGCACTTCAGATTCTGATTTCCCAGATTCTTCTTCCTCAACAGCAGCTGGACCTTCAGCCTGTTTCTTGTTATATTCCCTCATGGTTTTCTCATATTCTGCCTTCCTTTTCTCTGTTTTTGCTGCATATGGTGCATTCTCAGCTTCAGACAGTGACTTCCATTTTTCTCCCGCAGCTTTGCCTACAGCGGACACAGCTTTGCTATCAGGGTTATCCTTCTTGAACTGCTTCCTAAAATCCTCCATGAAAACGAAGAAAGCACTTGCTCCTTAACCAAAATTCATAGAAGATGGGATTGTCTGCATAAAATTATCTTTCCAAAATTCAGAATCTCCTATACCAAATAAAGATAGAATTCCTTTGCTCCTTAACATAGTTCATCGCATCATATGTTTTGCAATTGCAAAAAGGAGATACGGACCACAAAGCCAGAAAGTGAACTTGCATGTTTGCAAACAAGGGCTTCAGTTTCCTCCTCTTCGGACCAAGGTTGTCAAAATCGGGACTTTACTTCAAGTCGAAAGGGAATAGCAAGACCGGGACTCATAAAATCGCAATCAAAATCGAAGGATTTTACTCAAGGACTTTTGTAGAATCGATATAAGAAATCTTAAAATCGCAATCAAAATCGATGGATTTTACCAAAAAAAAAAATACTAAATATATATTACAAGTGGTATATAGTCATAAATGACTTGGGTTATAAGAAATCGTAAAATCGCAATAAAAATCAATGGATTTTGCCTATTTTGGGATTCTACTATGGATTTGAGTCATTGAAGGTGAAGAAAGTCGCAAAATCCTGGATTTTAGGATTTAAGTCGGGATTTTGACAACAATGCTTCGGACTCGAACTGAAAAAGAGCCTGCCTTTTCCCATTCATCTAAAAGACTTTGCAGTTAACAAAAATTTCATCCTCCTGTAGAAGACTTGCAATTCCCTCTTCAATAATGTCTTGTGGGAGGGAGGACACGTGGATGATCCTTATCGGTGAGGAGCATACCGATAGTTCTTTGCAGCATTGTGATTGAATCGATTGAGATTTGAGTTCATGTATTCATGTGTATCAGGTCCTTGGGTTATGTTTGTATGTCTTGATAAGTTCACCTCCAATCTCCTAACAACATCGCACCCTATGTTTGAAATTTAAATAGGTTTTAGTGATTCGTTTTACATTTAAACAGAAAGGATATTGATTAATCTGCATGCCATATTAACAATATAGGTAGAATATATAAGTATATCAATGAAATGGAACATATTCTCTGAACTCTTCATTTGTTCACCATGGAATTTGGTGCTCTAATTCTTGCAAACCTAACTCACCTTTGGGTTTGAGACACCATGTTCAGCAGCAGGCATGTCATTGGCCACATCAGGCAAAGATATATTAATCACATTTTCGTGATTTCATGTTGAAATGAAGTGTCCCTAGTGTTGGAGCTCGATAATGCTTCCATAATTCCCTGAGAGCTGATTAGCCTATAAAAACAATAGAAGAGAAAAAAACCATTTTAGCACTAAAAATTCAAAAACACATTATTTGTCTTGGGCTTGCTAGATCTGATGATCTATATGTGCTTACAAAAATAATAAGATAGCAAACATTGACAAAGATCTATCAAACGGATGAGCAACGAAAACATAGCATTGCAGCTTAAACATCCAGAAAATCAAACTAAAAAAATAAATTGAAACAGCTTTCTTTTTTAAAAAAAAATATTGAAATATAAATTTTAAAGAGATCAAGAAAATATGATCAAGCCAATAAAAACTAAGATCAAATTAAATTGAAAGATCAAATTCAATTTATAACCAAGAAAAATATAAACAAATATATTCAGAATTGAAGATATACTATTTCGTCGATTTGATTGTGAGATTGATAATTATTTTAATTATAAGATCTTCATCTTCAATATGATTTTCACCTTCATCGTCACCACGTGTTATGAAATTCAGACATGAACTGACTTGACTCGGAATTGAACACATTTTCGGCCTTGTTAAGTAATCAGATCTAGAATACAATTGAAATCTGTAGACCGGGTAGAAAATTAATTAAAATGAAGCAACTCGGAAATCCAAAACGCATATGCAATTGCTCAACTCATATATACAATTAGACAATGCTGATAAAACGAATAATACCTAGAAACACAAGAAATAAAAATGAATAACATGAAGGGAAAAAAAGAAGAGAAGATGGGACTTAATTTTAGGGTTAAGGACGATGAGCTTCGGCTTAAAAGATTAGATGTGATTCTAATATAAAAGATTATTTTTTGAAGAAGCTAAACTAACCCCCTCAAATTGGCACAAGAGAGAATCGAACCTGAGACCTTGAGGAGAAGCACACTCCCAAGTTCCAAGCCAATACCACTAGGCCAACCCAAGTGGGTTTTAATTGTAATATATAATATGATTTGAGGATAAGGAAGATTATCAAATGAGTTTAAGTAATTTATATTGTTTTTTTGGACTTGGCATGCCGAAAATCGAACCTACAACAACTAATTCTTACACGACCAATGTTGAGGTGCGATGATGGCTTAAATTATATTATTGTTACTGAATAATAAAGAAAATAATATAAAAAATTATTTACACTGAATTCAAGCTAAACCCTTGAAAAAAATTTAAATTCAAGTTAAAATATGCAATTGGTCCATGAAAATACGAGTCTCTTAGAATTTAGTCATAGCGAAAAAATTGTTTTTTTTTTTGGAGTGAAAAAATAAAATTTCAATATTTTTTAAAAAGTCCTTAAGCTGGATTTTTAGATGATTTCTTATTAATCTTAGATTGATCATATCCTTCCCTATAAACATTACAAATTATCAGGTTAAGGAACTATATTTAGAAAACATATTAAAGAAAGAATAAGAAAAACAATAGAAGCAATTAAGGTTAAATGTTAAGTACCACTATTGAATGATTACGTTCCGGGGATTCAGTTTGATTATTGCAAATAGAATGGTGTTACTATTTGTGTGTACTAATATATCTTCTCAAAATCTCATCTGCTTGCATGATACAAGGTTTAAGTTTGAGCTTTCAAAGTCAGAGACTTGAGACACTTGAGAGAGCTCTCGTCAAAAACTTCTCTTTCTTCAAGTGATGCCGTATCAAACCTTTTTTTTTATCCCCTTTGATAGTCAGTTTGATCATTATGCATAATTTGAACAATAAAAATATGGTTACACAGTTATATTTATCAAATATAATATATAGTATACTTGAATTTTAAGTTACAAATTCAATCAAATTAAAACGATCGAAAGAGAAAAAATCATGAATAGGTTTTTTAAAGGTATATTTCGCAACCAATGAAACCATTATAAATACGTAGAAAATGGGATTGTCTGCATAAAAATTATCTTTTCAAAATTCAGAATCTCATATACCAAATAAAGATATAATTCTTTTGCTACTTAACATAGTTCATCACATCATATATTTTGCAATTGAAAAAAGGTGATACGGACCCCAAAGCCAGAAAGTGAACTTGCATGCCTGCAAAAAATGGCATCAGTTGCCTCCTCCTCGGACTCAAACTGAACAAGAGCCTGATTTTTCGCATTCATCTAAAAGATTTTGCAGTTAACAATGATTTCATCCTCCTGTAGAAGACTTGCAATTCCCTCTTCAATAATGTCTTGTGGGAGGGAGGACATGTGGATGATCCTTATCGACGAGGTGCATAACGATAGTTCTTGGCAGCATTGTGATTGAATCGATTGAGATTTGAGTTCATGTATTTATAAGTATCAGGTCCTTGGGTTATGTTTGTACGTATGTCTTGAGAAGTTCACCTCCAATCGCTCTCCTAACAACATGGCACCCTATGTTTGAAATTGAAATAGGTTTCAGTGATCTGTTTCACACTTAGACAAAAAGGATATATTATCAATTAATCTGCATGCCACATTAACAATATAGGTAGAATATATAAATCTATCAATGAAATAGAACATATTTTGTAACTGAACTCTTCATTTGTTCACCATGGCATTTGGTGCTGTAATTCTTGCAAACCCAACTCACCTTCTAGCATAACGATCTTGAGTTAGACCATCACCTTTAGGGCTTGAGACCCCATGTTCAGCAGCAGGCATGTCATTGGCCACATCAGGCAAAGACATGATATCCATGATTAATCACATGATCTTAACATTATGCTTGCTTTATCCATGATTAATATTATATTAACATAGAAATACCATGCTTGCTTTATATTTAATATAATTTTGAGGTAAATTTAAAATTTGAATTGATTTTATTTATAATATACAGGTGATTGCAACACGGCCTCGTTCAAAGGACGTGCCTCGAAGATCTACTGTGTTTGACATAATAAAGAATTGGACGATCAAGTTGAGAAAACCAGCTGATAAGCTAAGATATGATGGAATTTTATTTATTTTATTTTTCACTATGAATTGTGACAAATTAACATATATATGCAAACTACATTGGTTGCAAAATATCATATATATCTTCAATAAAATTGTCATTATTAATTCCTTGACAACTAACAAGGTTTGTATATCTGTTTTATGCAGTACTTTGTACACTTGCCCTCAAACATTATTTTTCGTTCGAAGAATGAAATTGTTAATTTCTTATTTTATGGAGAACATCCACCAAAACCAGATACAAGCAAAGAGAGGCAATGCAATGTACATTATCTTTAACAATATTCAAGCAATGAATTAATTTTATTTTATTTATGAGGAATCCATACTTAGTTATAATGTTGTTTTGTGACTTCTTTGTTGCAGGAGCTAGATTCGACATCGAATGCACCAAACAAAAGGATGAAAAATTGTCGTAAAATTTATCAAGTGGTGAAAATGGAGAACCAGATGATAGAATTGGCTCTAGAAGAAATTGGGAAGAATGACATGAATGATGAATCAACAATGGCAGTTACATGTGAAGAAATTGGTAACATGAATGAAGATAATATGAGTAATACAGGGTTGGAGTAGAAGACTATTTTGATTGCCATAAAATAATTCATAATTCCACATAATTCCAACCCTGTATTACTCCACATGATTTGAACCTTGTATTACTCATGTTATCTTCATTCATGTTACCAATTTCTTCATATGTAACTGCCATTGTTGATTCATCATTCATGTCATTCTTCCCAATTTCTTCTAGAGCCAATTCTATCATCTGGTTTTCCATTTTCACCACTTGATAAATTTTAGGACAATTTTTCATCCTTTTGTTTGGTGCATTCAATGTCGAATCTAGCTCCTGCAACAAAGAAGTCACAAAACAACATTATAACTAAGTATGGCTTCCTCTGAAATAAAACAAAATTAATTCACTACTTGAATATTATTAAAGATAATGTACGTTGCATTGATTTCTCTTTTTGCTTGTATCTGGTTTTGTTGGATGTTCTCCATAAAGTAAGAAATTAACAACTTCATTTTTCGAACGAAAGATAATGTTTGAGGGCAAGTGTACAAAGTACTGCATAAACAGATATACAAACCTTGTTAGTTGTCAAGGAATTAATGACAATTTTATTGAAGATATATATGATATTTTGCAACCAATGTAGCTTGCATATATATGTTAATTTGTCACAATTCACAGTGAAAATTAAATAAATAAAATTCCATCCTATCTTACAATGTCATATCTCTGCTTATCAGTTGGTTTTCTCAACTCGATCGTCCAATTCTTTATTCTGTCAAACACAGTAGATCTTCGAGGCACATCCTTTGAACGAGGCCGTGTTGCAATAACCTGTACATTATAAATAAAATCAATTCAAATTTACCTCAAAATTATATTAAATAAAAAGCAAGCATGATATTTCTTTATTATATGTTAATATAATATTAATGATGGTTAATAACATGATTAATATTAATCACATTTTAACATCAGGCGAAGACCCCATTTTCATGATTAATCATGGATTTAATTCATGTTAAATGAAGTGTCCCTGGTGTTGGAGCTCAATTATCCTTCCATAATTCCCAGAGAGCAGATTAGCCTACAAAAACAATAAAAGAAAAAAAAACATTTTAGCACTCAAAATTCATAAACACATTATTTATCATGGGCTTGCTAGATCTGATGATCTATATGTGCTTAAAATAATAAGATAGCAAACATTGACAAAGATTATCAAATGGATGAGCAAGGAAAACATAGGATTGTAGCTTAAACATCCAGAATTGTAAAGCAAAAAAAATAAAATTGAAACCGCTTTTTATTTTTATTTTTATAAATAAATAAATAAAAGAAAATGTTCATAATCTTGAATAGTATTCCTCGTAATATATAGTATACTTGAATTTTTAATTGAATAAGTTTTTTAAGTTATTTCGCAACCAATGAAACATTATAAAGACATTGATAATGGGAGTGTCTGGTTAAAAATTACCCTTCCAAAATTAATAAGCCCTTGTACCAAATAAAGATAGAATTATTGTGCTTCTTACCGATTTGCATCACATCATAAGTTTTGCAACTACAAAAATGAGATGTGGACCACAAAGCCAGAAAGTGAATTTGCATGCTTGCAAACAAGGGCTTCAGTTGCATCCTCCTTGGGCACAGGCTGAATAAGAGCCTTCTTTTTCCCGTTCATCTCAAAGACTTTGCAGTTGACAGCGATTTCATGCTCCTGTAGAAGACTTGTAGCAATATCGATAGTAGAATAATCTGCATACCACACTAATAATAGAAGTAGAATAAATAAATATATCAATGAAATGAATCATATTCTGTACCTGATTCTTTTTTTTGTTCCCCATGGCATTTGGTGCTGTAATTCTTGCAACTCAGTGAGGCAAGTTGTAAATGAAATCTTAAATCGTCATATGTGTGTCGCAAAAATTCATTGGAAATCAATGTCTACATTAGAATTACAAGTAATTATATAGTTTGCTTTGTTGGATATTGATTCTGTCAATTAAAAATACAAAGAAATCAAGGACACAAGTTATCCTTTGAGAAAGTTTACAAGCCCTCAATTTAATTATATTGAGACACTAGTTATCGTTACCCAATTGCAGTAATAAATTTCCACGAAGCTGGAGGAAGTAGCTTCTTTTGTGTTTCTACAAACGACTCTTGTTTGTTTCTACAAAACCCCATAGCAAAACCATTTCATCATATACTTATAAGAACAAACATATTCATAAAATCCTAACACAAAGTATATATCTTATATAAAGTCTATGATAAGAGAATTAAACTATATTATATACCACTATAACAATAAAATTTTCCACAACCTGAACTGCAAAATCCAAAATCCAAAAACAATATTTTTTTCAAAGGGTAATAATAAATTTTTGACACCAATAACATATCAGGAAAACCAAAAAAACATTGGCAAGATTTATTTTGGATGGTTTGAGTGAAAATTAATTTTGAATTTGTAACTATCAAATAAGTATTCGATTTCTCAAGATTTGTCAAGAATTAAATTATTCAGATTTACAATAATTGATATGACTTGGTTTAAGGAAATTTTAACGCAATTTCTTTATAGAATATTTTAAATAGGCTTTTGGTATATGGGATGGGAGTTCACGAGTGATCTTAGAAATTGGAATTCATGATTATAGTTTACATCGCCCTCATCAGAAGATTTACAGCAAGATATCCGTTGCATTGAGCGGTATTTCAAGCTATTACCTCAGCTTCAAAGAACAATAAGAGCACGCTCATTATTTTTTTTTAACAACAAAATTTATTAACAACTAGATCTGTGAAGAAGATGAACAGAGACCGGTAACATAGAAACTACATATCAAAAGGCTCCGTATATAGGCGAAACACCTAATGGAAAAAACATACCCCGAACAAAATAAACACCAATATAGACACAACTCCACCAAATGCTAACATCAACACCAATAAAAACAAAACTCCAAACCCAAAGCCGACACCAATACCCAACTAAACCCCCACATACCAAATGATATGCGAAAGCCTCCAACTCCATCGTGAGTGACCACAAAATCAAAATACACACATCTATCACACGCTACTCACACAAAACCCTCCAAAAAACAATCATACCTCCTAAACCCCTAACACCAACTCCTCATTTTCTCATCACAACCAATAGAGCCCAATAGGAATGGTTGAAACATAAAAACATAGCATTGTAGCTTAAAGATCCACAATTGCAAAGAAATAAAAAAAAAATCAAATTAAAACCACCTTTTTGTAAATGAACAAAATAAAATCCGATTATTACAAAGAAAAGGTTCATAATTTATAAATATCAAAATATAAATTTAAAAGAGATCTAGAAAATATGATCAAATCAATAAAAATTTTATGAAATTGAAAAATCAAATTCATTTTAAAATGAAGAAAAATATAAACAAAGATTTTGTAACGAAGATATACCTTTGGTATTTCTTCGATTTGATTGTAAGATTGATAATTGTTTTAATTATAAGATCTTCATCTTCAATATGATCTTCACATTCATCGTCACCAATTAGTGTTATGAAATTCTCACATGGACTAGCTTGACCTAGAATTGAACCCATTGTTGGCCTTGTTAAGTAATCAGATATAAAATACTGTCGAAATTTGGTAGCTCTAGCAGCTATATTATACAGTATCTAGCATGCGCGTAATCAGAAGGTTTTTGAAAACAAAATTATACCTGGAGAAGTGGTGATCCAACGTGCATGCAACATCATTACTAGATTCCACCAAGCAAAAGCCCCGGATCCAGATCTATTGTCTTCTCGTACATGCAACAACAACAATAGTCATCAACAAGTCAACACTCACTCTCCAGATCTAAGGAATATCTCTTCTCCTCCTTCCAGATCTCATCCATCAGCCCGCTCCCCTGACAAAGTAAAGTGGGTCAAACCTGCGCATGGTTACATCAAGGTTAATAGTGATGTAAGCCTTACCTGTACTGAATCTTAGGGGATTGGTGTCATATCTCGTACGGACTCTGGTTCAGTGGCTGCAACGAGTACTTGAATGCGTATAGGATTTCGGTGTGCTGGTACCGCAGAAGCCTGGGGTATGTATTAGGCAGTGAGTTTCGCTTCAAAAAGAGGGTTCAAGAAGGTTCACTTTGAAAGCGATAACGAGCGTTTGGTTCGTCTTCTCCAAGGTAGTGAAGAAGTGGAAAGGATGTATCTGGGATCTATTATTCAGAGCACTAAGTCTTTATTATCTGTCTTTAGTGAGTATAAGTTTACCCATGTAAAGAGGAGTGACAATGTTGTAGCCCATTGCTTAGCCCAACTTGCCAACACTGATCCAAATAAGGTTTGGGTGGATAATGTTCCAATCCAAGTCCATCATTTTTATTTCTTGGATTTAATATCCTAATCAATATATTGTCTTTATTCAAAATAAAAGAAATTGTTAGACCGGGTAGAAAATTAGTTAAAATGAAGCAACTCGGAAATCCAAATCGCATATGCAATTGCTCATGTCACAAAGACAATTAGACAATGCTGATCTAACGAGTAGTATGAGAGGGAACTCAATTTAGGGTTAAGTACTATGAGTTTGGGCTTAAAAGATTAGATGTGATTTTAATATATAATATGCTTTGAGACTAAGGAAGATGATCAAATGATTTGAGATATATTATATATTTTTTTGACTTGGGATGCCGAGAATCGAACTTGCAACATCTAGTTCTTAAATGACCAATGTTGAGGTGCGATGATGGCTTAAAACATATTATTTTTACTGAATAATATACAAAATAATACAAAAAATTATTTACATTAATTCAGGCTAAACCCTTGGAAAAAAAATTAAATTCAGGTTAAAATAAGCAATTGGTCCATGAAAATACGAAAAAATTCATTTATACCCTTGAAAATTTCAATATTTTTAAAAAGTCCTTAAGCTGGATTCTTAGTTGATATGGCTAGAGAAGCAAAAATTGGTATAGTCTCAAACATCCTAACATTGGTTGAAATGCTAACAAAATAGCCCAAAGCTCAGCTATAGTAATAGTGCAAGCCCCTAATTTAGTGATAAATCCAAATAAAAAAGCTCCATCTGCATTACGCACCACACCTCGAATAGAAGTTAAGACTCTGTGATTCATAGAAGATCCATCATAATCAATGTTAACAAAACCATCCTTTGAGAGGCATTCCAAACAAACACCTGGTTCCCATGCATAAAAATTAATCTTAAGCCATGATATCCGAGATTTTCAACATGGAGAAATGCACGTGATATTTTAAAATTCCCATGCACATGCGAGGTTACCGACAAAATTGTTTGGAATCAAACTGTTGACGGTGTTAATAGCGTCAAATAAGCTTATCATCTCTATAATAACACTTATGCCATTGATGAACACTTTCCAGTTGAAGGAACACTACAAGAGTATATGAATTTGCTACCAAAATTTTGATACCAATTTTATTAGTAGCGAATTGAAGGTATATAAGCCGCAGTTTTACCTAGAGTCTTAAGACTGGACTAAACAAAGCAAAACAATTCTGTTTGCCTGCTGCGAGGGAATGTCATCCGACATTATATGATCTGTGCACAAAAGATACAACATGCCCAACACGCTGCGAGATGTGTGACTTATTCATTGAAGATCAATGAGATATTTTTCTTTAGATGTGAACAAGCAAGTATATGTTGACTTATATGTTGTGCCATGTATGAAGATAGTTTTAGAACTTGTTTCTTCAAAATTTGCAACCATTTACTAAGTACAGATGCATTCTCTTTGTCATAGTCAATCAGAGTCTCTGAGAAATGCAGGAATCGGTGTCTATGGGAAGGTTAATTGTTGAGCTTCAAGGTCACATTTATTGCAAAAGAGTCTTTTGCTGCATTTAATTGGCCAAGACAACATGAAAACATGCTCAACCAGTCTGCAGGTGAAGTGGTTATACTTGGGAAGACCGATTGTTGGCTATATTAAGTGTAATGAGGATTGTGCAACATTCCAAAATGAACAGAAGATGGGATTTGGTGTTTGTTTTCAAGGATCCCTCGGTGATTTTATCTCCACTCACATTT
>Ga0315914_1010691_pt1 | contig 11328 bp, 6 predicted proteins | sample MpolenodulesMG_FD_203920 | JGI IMG/M metagenome (GOLD analysis project Ga0315914, IMG submission 203920) | Medicago polymorpha root nodule microbial communities from Los Angeles, California, United States - elongated nodules | ecosystem: Host-associated > Plants > Roots > Nodule | place: USA... | reverse complement strand
ACCTCGAGAGAGGCTTTGATACGCTAAAGAGAAACTTGTCTTAAGAAAGTAGGTCCAATATAAAGTCATGGTTTATGGTTTGTTTGTGAAGGATTCGTTGTTATGATGAACCAATAATCCCAAGGCGCCTTTTATTAATATTGTTTTAAAACCTTTGAAACCCAAATCTTTACAATCAAACTCTCTAATCATCCATTAAAAGTAAATCAAATTAAACAACTCCCTGTTGGAACGATACTCTCTTTTTAACTACTTCGGCAGAACCGTACACTTGCGGTTTTGCTCATCAATCATATTCTTCTTTTCCTTCTTTTGTACCTTGAGGTCGTCCTTTATGAACCTGGGGTCAAGTTCGACCAAGTTTGCATCCACAGTGCTTGCAGCAGCTTTCCCCCCGTCGTCAGCAAATTTGTTGGATTGGAAAACCGAGTTGTGGGTCTTGTTTTCCTAAAGGGAACATCTTTTTGCTGATTCGATGTCTCCGTTCAGTGAGGCGATGATGTCATCCTTTGCATGGTATTTCAACTTCAAATAAGCGGCTGAGCATGCGGTGCCCAACTGGGCAAGTCCGGTTCTCCCTATAATGCAGTTATAGAGAGAAGGATAGTCGATCACCAAAATTGGGATCTTTATGGTTTTCTTGGCCTCCTTTTCACCGAAGGTGACCAACAGTTCTACGTAGCCCCAGGGTTGAGTGGACGAACCGTTGAAGCCGTAGAGTTCATTTCTAACATATGGAGAAAGGTTTTACTTCGTCAGTTGGGGAGTTTTGAATAGGTTGGTGTACGAGATGTCGCACGAGACCCATGTGTCAATCAGGACTCGACGAACGTCGATGTTGGCCATCGATGCTCGTACAAGCAAAGGAATGGATGAATTTCAGGCTCCACCAGGCAGTTCAGAGTCGTAGAATGCCAAGGGTGGTCTTCCTCCGATGTTTGAATCAGAAAGGACTAGCAAATTGACGCTCATGAGCTCTTCAAATTTTCTTTTCATGCTTCCCATGGAGATGTTTAGTGTTCCTCTCGTGATGACGTAGGCGGAGGGGAATCGTTCCTAGGTGCATGAGTAGGGTACAATTTCCACGTTGTCAGGGAAATCGCCTAAATGCTCCACGGACATGGCAACTATCTTGTCTGCTTCGTTGCCATCGGTGATGAGCTCAATGATCTCTCTTTCTGACTCGGGGTTCTTGACGAACTGTTTGAGCCGACCTCGTTGGATGAGGAGCTCGATAGGATCCTTCAAGTGGATGCAATCGTCAGTAACGTGCCCATGGCACTTGTGGAATCGGCAATACTTTGTTTTGTCGACCCCTTTCCTCTCCTACGACGAGGCCTTTGGTGGCTTGATACAAGCTTCCGTCAGATCAGCTTCTGCGATCACGACGAGGATTTATTCCCTGGACATGGCCAAGGGTGTATACTCGGTGAAGCGACCGTTGGGTACTTTGCCTTCGCGAGCTACCTTGCCTTCCTTCTTTTTCTCATGGAAGGGATTTTTGGAGGATTCAGCAACAGGCTCCTCCTTCCTGGATTTGTTGAGGATGTACGCGTACAGCTCCTCTTCATATCGGATGTAGATCTTTGCGATCGCTAGGAACTCGTTGAGAGTCCTTGGGCGATCTAGGCAGACAGCCTTCTTAACGTCTGTGCCTTCGTGCAGACCTTTGGCAATGAGGTACAACTTCATTGTTTCGTCGGCACCCCTTACCTGTACAGGTTCCTTCTTGAACCTTTCTATGTAGTCTCGAAGATGTTCGCTTTTTCCTTGAACAATGGCTTCAAGGGATGCCACCGTCTTTGGTTACGTCCTTGAAGCAGTGAAGTGGGTTGTGAACTCGTCACAGAGGTCACTCCATGAGTCGATGGAGTTTCTCCGTAAGTTCTTGAACCACGTAACGACTCCTCGTCGTAGTGTAGTGACGAAGAGTTTACACTTTATGGCGCCTTCCACCGATCGGTATGTGAGAACTGCCTCAATGTTTTGGATGTGGTCATCTGAATCTGTTGTCCCGTCATACGAATCTATTTGAAGAGGCTTTTCTAGTCCGCGGGGAATAGCAGCTTCCCGGATGAGCCGTGTGAACATACCGTAAGCATTACAGTCATTCCGGGCATCACGGCTGTCCTCGGAGCTAGAAGGGGACCAAGAGCGTCTGTTGTGTCTTGGTGAAGGTTTCGTTGGAGGAGATTGTCCTGGTGATCTCCTTCCAGCCGATCTCCGGGTGTAGCTTGAAGGTCTGATGCTTACTGAGTGTCGAGGGGATCTAGAACATGAGTGGCGAGGGCTCTTTCCTCTTCTATTAGGCGTTGGGGAAGGAGCCCATTTGGTTTGGACCAAAGGGCGCGCTTGCTCGAGATCCATTAGGCACCGGTTCTATTCCTCGATTAACAACGTTTATCGTTGAACTGTGCGGAACAGATTATTGACAAGGGCACCGGTTGGTGTAGCATCTTCAGGCGTTTCTGTAGGTCGTAAAAGACCTTGCAGAGGTCTCTCTTGGAGAGGAACTATTTGTACTGGTTCCTTTGAACCAGTCCTCCTTGCTCCGTGCACCCCCCTCGCGGGGAAGGGGTGTGTCACAAGTAATACTGCCAAACGTGGTATTTGGGCTTTGGATTGTATTGGGCATAAGTAAATGGGCCAAAGCTCCTTTTGGCCGGTCCAGAATAGAATGTATTTAGGAACAATGTAAATATATAAATGAGAATATTGCACCAACACATCACATTTATTTATTTATTTATTCCGCTTTATGTCAAGATCTAAATCAAGAACAAAATCAACTCAATGACCAAAATTTAAATCAAACAACTAGTAGCTTAGATTAATTCCAAGGAAAAGGGAACTTTTATTTTGGATCCAACACCCTTATAAAATCTTTCGCGCTTTATTTTATTCCGTCACACTTAGACTTTTAGACCTTAATTAGCTCACTTTTAGCTAGAATAATCAAAAATTCCAAAAACATTCAAATAGTCAAAATCACAAAAATATCTTTCTTAACAAACTTTGGAATCAAACCAAGTGACTCCTACTTTTTTTAAATCAAGCTTCAATCAATTTTAATCATATTTAGACATTTTCAAACTTTAAAATCAATCAAATCGCATTTTATTCTTCTATGCCATTTCGGCCTCTTATCCTCTCAAAAAACTTTTGTCAAACTTTAAAATCAATCATAACCAATGACTCGGTTTTTTTACCCTGAACTAAATGATTTTGATCCCATTCAGATATGTAGGAAAAGACTTTGCCTTTTCAAATCAACAAAATAACAAAAACATTTTTCTTTCTATACACTTAAACTTTTATTTTTACACTTAGGCAATTATTTACAAGAAAATAAATTTAGCACAAGATAAATAAAAATAAGTGGTTCCTTTGGAATACCATAGACGTTTAGGGTGTTAATACCTTCCCTTAACGTAACAACCCCCGAACCTTTGATCTCTTAAAAAAAGGGTTATTTCGAACTTTTCTCCTTTTCTTTGGAAAAAATAAAAGATCGGTGGTGGACTTAAATTTGCGAGTCATTGCTAACTAATAGCTTGATATCCGAAAATCTCCGCGACACATTGGATACTAACTTCACCTTTCATATTTTTTAAGATGTTATTGGAGTATTAGCTGGAAAAGAGAACTCACAAAATACAAAAGTGTTGTCCAATCAACCAATTATATGCCTCTAGGGTTCGATGATTTTGAGTAAATATTATTTAATGTTTTTGTTCCTCATTGATAAACTTCTTAAGAGGGGAGAAACTCAGGTGCACACTGTGGGAAGAATATGCAAATCAACTTATTGGCTTTATGTCTGAAAATCCATATATACCAATTAATTTCATATTTAAATTCGCTAAGTTTAAATTCTTACCTGTTTGAAATTAAAGATTTATTGTGTAAATAAAAAATTGTTTGAAAATGTTTAACTTTTTTTAAATATTTTGGACTTTTAGGAAAAATGGGAGTATCAAACACCCTATAATAATTCAAAAATAATCATTAATGTTGATATTCCTGAAGTGCAACAACTCCAAACCAGGTATTCTTAGTATAAATCAATCATATTCTATTCAAACTTTTAAGATAAAAACTTATTTATGTTTGTATTTTTATATTAGGTATAAAGAACTCAATTTAAAATCAAGTTCTCAATCATTGGCTAAGTTAATTACAGAAAAAAGATACTCGTTAGAAGATGACTTTCATTACAAGATGACTTCTTGAATATGTCTACTTACATAAAATTTTTAAAAAACTGATTAAAATAAAGTATATGAAATATACAAGAGTATTTTTTGGATGGTTCCTTTGTCACATATGTTATTGTGAAATGCACATACTCTGAATCACAACGGTCCTATCGTGGATGTCCATAAAAAAATTATTTCACTGGGATCAGAGGAAAAAGATTATTGATATCACTGTTGGAGATGTGAGGATGACTATATGTGTCATTTGTCTATAGGTACTTACAACTTCCTTTCCCCTTTTGTTTTTTGAAAATTGGACTTCTTTCATTTTATTCTAATTTTAATTATAGAGTTATCAAGGCTTATACTCATGTTGATGTTGGTGTGATTTAACTAGGTATAACCTTCAAATTAAGGTGGTTGATCACACCAATTCAACTATTTTTGTTATATTTGACGGCGAAAGTGCAAATTTTTGAAGAAAAGTGTTTCTGACCTTCAAGAGTTTTATGTCGCAAGGATAAAATATTAAATATATAATTTTATTTTATTTTAAATTTCATTTATTGATTGATAATGTTATTGTGAATTCATTACTAAAATTTACTCCTTGACAATCATGGTGAAATTTATGAGTTATATCCTGGACAAATTGACTCTTTCAAAGAACACAAATTTTTGTTCAAGGTTCGGGTAAAAATATATTTCTACAACAATATGGAGCAAAAAAGTTTCATAGTATCAAAGTTGTATTTTGATGATTCATTAATAAGCAAAGCTATTGGGATTTACAAATGGAAACATGTCAGATTAAAGTGGTGATTTTTTTTTTTGTACAATAATTTTTTTTTTAATATAATTATGTTTTTTTATTTTGTTTTGATTATGGTGATTATAAACAAAAATTAGGTATGATCAATTTTCATTATTTTAGGGGTCCATTGCAAACTGAATGTTCTGAGTTGTCTGCTAACAATTACCACTTAGCATTGTCTTTTTTGCAAAATCACTTTTTATTTTTTTATATGATTATAATAGGCTACTACATCCCGTGTTCAAAGTGAGATGAATTCTTCAAATACATTTATGTCCATGTGCATAAAACATTGTTTCATAATTAACCCTGGCAACACCGGGTATCTACACTAGTAAAATAAAAGAGTAAAGGGATAGAGATTGCAATTTTTATTTGTTTGCAACAAAGCAAGTTACCTGTTTTTGGTTGCAGAAAAGTAAGTAGTGGTTAGGCTTATTCGAATCCCTCGTATTTATTTGTTGGATATTAAATAACAATAATGTCTCGTTTATTTATCTTAGGTAGACTATACAAGTGATGAGGCTGTTGGCACGGTTCTACCCTATTCGGTTGTCAACCTAAACCTACTGATCGCACGATGATCCTTACATGCGGGGTCTATACATTAATAAACTCTTTAAATTAATACTCGATAAATTAATAAACTCTCTAAAATAATAAATTTGTCCGGTCCCCACTTGGGCCAATGTAAAAAATTGAAAAACTCGATAAAATAATAAGATAATAATTTTTCGGGAGATCCCTTTATAATTTTCGGTCCCAAGAAAATCATAAATTAATAAAAAACTGAAAAAAATATATTACACTCTATTGAAATATGATTCAATAGTTGTCTGTTTTCGTTTAAAGTTCAAGTATTTTGGAGCTCATCTCTAACTTTTCTTATTGCATCAAATAGCTTAGGTGTTGTATTTTTGTATTGTATTTTTCCAATGCATATGAACACAGTAGTTATTAATTTACGTTGAGTCCCAAGATTCGCTGCAACGTAATTCTAAGAGGCATAAACTAATTTGCCTTTTTGTTTGGTATCTACTGTATAATTACTTAAAAACTCTTTAAATTAATAATTATTAATTTATCGATAAATTAATAACTCTCTAAATTAATAAATTTCTCCGGTCCTGACATTATTAATTTATAGAGTTTCTACTATACTATCTTAGTTAACTAGGTCTATCCCTCCAATGTTTGGTTGCACCTATTGGTCACATGGTGATCCTTACGTGTGGGGCCTTACCACCTCAAAGGTAATTAAAATCATAGACTTAAACCGGTGTTCCAAGATTTCCAAAGGCAATGAAGGCCAATGTTCCTGTAGGTCGGCCCATCAATGAATCTTAGACACTCATAGCACACTTTTTATTGCTCTTAGTAGTTCTACAAATGGGCAGCCCTATCAGCGACTACCTTACCAAGGGTTTAAGAGAATGGTTCTACTAGGCTTACTATTTATTTCCTTCAAGTAAAGACTTGTTTTCTTAATTATTAACTAGTTACTTCTTAGGTTCATCATATTTTACTCAATATTAGTAATGTCACCTCCCAAGTACTTACTACTAGGTTCAACTCGCTTTCGGTATACTTCGCTAGTTATGACTAATTACTTCCTATACAGATAAAGATTAGTATGCAAGATATAAGCATCAAGATAGTAATATCAATATTATGCCATGTCACAACCTATGTATCCAATCTAGGGTTGCGCTACTACTGAGACAAACTTTATCCTAATAAAACTTGATAGCGAACAGAAAATAAATAAAATATAAACGACATTAAATTAAATAAATATCCAACAAAATAAACAGAGGTTCATCTTAGAACTCTAACCTAAAAAGATTTAGTTACACATGGTAACTAAAAACAAGGAGAAGATAGAAACTCCTCTGAAGCTCCTAGAATTGTCTTCCTCTTGAACTGCTTCAGTTCTGAATGAGGAAGGTTGGTATTTATAGTGAGAGGTTCTACCTGGGATTGGGCTAAAAACGGGTGCTTTACCCACAAAAATGAAGGAAAAAACGCTTTCGCCCCGCGCATTTTGGATGTCGTAGGCGCATGGCATGCTCTAGGTGGATGTGTGTGTGTTTCGGGCCCAAATTCTCCGTTCTTCCGTCGTTTTAGGTGTTTTCCTCTAAATAACTTGCCTCGAGACTTGGGAACAGAATTCCTCCCTCTGTAAAGTCTCTTGAGGCTTCTTGAATCTTCATTCTTGATTTTCCCAAAGTCTTCACAAATCTTTGGATGTTCTTGATATGTCTCAAAATCGTAGACAATTGCCTTAATACTCCTCCTTTTTGCTGCTAAAACCTACTGAAAGTGACTGAAAAACATGCTAAGAATAACGTAAGATGACATGTCATCAATTAACAGCTTCATGGTTTTCACATAAATAAGCTACATTCCCAAAGTCGCTTATTCTATATCACCAAACATGAGTTTAAGCATATAAACAACTTAATTTCACAACTTTCATCATACCTAAATTAACAACTTAATTAAAGCTCGACAAGCAACTTAAATAATCATAATTTCATAATTTCACAACAAACAAACATGACCCAATGTCATAAAGTCATTGTAGCTTAATATGTGAACATAACCTTTTCCCCCTTCCCTCAAACTCCCAAATCTAAGCTCCAAGCTTCAATCTTCCCCTCTACTTTGACCTTCATGCTTGTTCTACCTCTTTCTCCTCTTGAGTCTCTTTCTTCTTTCTTCCCTTTCTCCATGTTTTTCTCTATATTCTCATTTTGCCTCTTTCTAGTGAAACTTACCAAATGAATTCACAACCCTAATTTCATGACTACTAACATCCTTATATAGTCTCACTAAATGGGTTAGGCTTCTCTCATTCTTAATGGGCCTAGTAACTTTCTCCACTCATTAAAATGTTACTACACAATTACTTCATTTAAATCTCTCATTAATTACTCATACACCACTATCTTAATATTTACCCAAGTTACTACTATCTTCATTAAATAACCTCAAACGTCCAAATTTTTTAAAATACTCTTCATTCTAAAATTACCAAACTATCGTGACTCCTAAATTTACCAAAATGGCCATAGTCCTAAAATGATCAAAATACTCATCTCGTCTAAAAATCCACTAATCCCAAATCAAACACATCAAATAATCAATTAAACAAATATAACAAATAAATAATTCTAACGAAAATCAGGGTGTTACACTAGAGATCTTGGAAGCAAGCCTGTTCATGATTCTCCTTCATCAAAAGATATTTATTTATTAGTTACGTTCTTCATGGTAACTAAACTCTCTTTCGTGTCAGGATTCGATGTAGTATGATATATGTCTTCAATATAATCTTTAGACTAAATTTATTCTGAAAGCTTTTGCTGATGAGTACATGGGAAAAATGGTTTAGCAAGTGGGAGAAATCAATTTGTCGTCTAACGAATCATTTTAAACCATGTATATGCTAATTACTAGAGATTGAGTTAGGTTTATATTTATGTATAACTATTTGGTCATATGTCATTGAATCAATTGATTATTTTGCCACGGAGCATTGGAAGACGATTGCCACAATGGATTTCATGTAAGTTGTTAGAGATTGAAACGTACAATGAGAGATAAATGGAGTTATATTTGAAGCATAAAAAGTGTACAATAGATTAAGAAGAAACATTAGATAAGAAGTTATCTAAGTCTAATCCGAACAAAACTTTCTCTTACTTGTCTTAAAGTCACTTGCGATTATGCTACCAAACGAACTTTCAAAACATTAATTTAGATTTTTTGTGAATTTTAGAAACATTGAAACTAAGAGAGGCCTTACTGCTTTGATACAATTTATTTCTTATAAAATCGATATAATAATCACAATTATACAAGCATAGATAAGATCCTCATTATCAAGTACGTCCTGAGGCAGCAACTGCAGCCGAGGAAGATGGTGATGTTTTTGAGATGCAACTTAACTAGGACCAAGCTCTTCGCATTTATATGCACTACTTGGCAGGCATCACACTCTTTACTAAAAAGACCGCCACCTATGTCGATGTGACATACCTCAAATACTTTTTTGATCTTGAGTTGGTCAACGATTATGATTGGGGGTGTCTTCCCTTGCTCACTTGTTTAAGGAGATTAAAAATGGATGTCGTTATCAGATGCAACACCTAGTTGGATACAGACCTGTTTCAGGCATCGCAATGAAACAATTATACATTTTCTTATGGATTGTCTACTGATACATATATGTCGATGTTAATGCATGCTTTGATATTTCAGCACTTTTAGAGAGTTGGAGGTAAGTATTTTAGGGATAGATACATGGAGGATCGACACACACATGCCATAATATTTGCTCCAACGAAGGGAATGGCTGTCACAGACCTGACCAGATCGCACCTTTATCGCATAATAGTTAATAAAGTTCTCTTATACTCATACCATGCACACCGCAAGACATGCATGTTCGAGCTAATTAATTTGTATATATGAATACAATATTTGTCGAAGCACTTTAGTTACGTACCTCACATGGTTTGTTATATGTTGGAGCACTTGTTGCATCAATTTGGATATGTGCAGACCATTATCGGGTATCCAAATGATTTTCTTATCAAATGACAACCCGACAGAAGGTGGGTCAACGTTGCGTACAATATCTTGTTACTGTGATTGGTGTAGAGATGAAACTGGATACATTAGATAGCATATTACCATTTCACATTCACACGTCATACCTCCATGGGAGAATCTACAAGCCCCGAGGCCACCTGAGTAAGAGGCCATTGATGAGGTTGATGCAAAGGATAAAGGGTACCACTAGTGCCTAGACATTATAGGACGATTAAGGTCATCTGAGACCATTTTCTAAGGATTATGAGCGGTGGAGTACGTAAGTTTGGCTTAACTGAGTTTGTAACCTATGGATATTTATGCTACTTTTTTAATTTATGCTTCGTGTATGTTGTTTAACATACTTGTATCAGATATTTTGCTTATAATTTGTTTTGATGCATATTTAAATAATTTTCCGGTTGCTTAACTTACCGAAAAAAGGTGTCAGCTAATCAACAAATTTAGTTTATGCGCTGAACTAGTTTCATTTATTATAATCTATCAATTTACACATTATGATATGTCTTTAGAATGGATTTCTTTGAGGGTAGGGGGTAGCACATCTCTCAGATGCAGGTTTTGGCCAAACTAGAGGCCATAGCAAAGTTCTTTTTATTTTTTTCATGATATTTTTTAGGGATTTGGATTCCGAAAATCCTTAAAAAAGCATTCAGATTATATAATGTAAACAAGATATTTTCAAAACTTAAGTAAGGCGCGTGAGATAAACTAGGGTGGAAAAAAAATAAACATATGTGAGGTCCTATAAAAAAAGCCACTAAATTAATAAACATTTAAGGCACAATCACCTATAATAGGAACAGTACTCAATTCGATAGAAATTGGTTTGATTGGTCAAAGTTTCCAAACTTTGTTACATTAGGCATGTCTGTACAAGTTTGACTGTCTCAATCAATAGATTCAAAACTAGTCTAACTACTTAAAAAAAATAATTTGATACTTATTTTTTTCTTTCTAAATCACAAATGTTAATATCAATAGTTTTTATGCTTTCTGCTGATCGGAACCATTCGCCTATCAATTACTCAAATCTTTTTAACTCTCAAGATCTATGATCCACCAAACCATTCTCGTATTCTCAAAAAAATAAAAAATAAACAAAAAACAAGCACGTGGTTGCTCCAAAAATTAATTTAGTCGCCCTTGATTTTTTTTTTTTGTTTTTCTGTTTTTTTAAGGAATTGATTTTATTTTTGTTGATATGAACTGGTCACGGTTGATTTAATTGCTAACATAGTTTCCGAATGATAGATACATTGACAAAATTTATCAAGAAAATTTCAAGACAGTGTATTTGCTAACACATTTCCTTACTTACACACCATTACCTCTCTTGATTTCCGCCAAATAACAAATTTAATTGATTGAGACATTTTCTTGATAAATTCTTGATAAAAACTCTATAGATAAATAGCAATGCTCTTCCAACAATAATAAAAGTTAACGTATAAATAATAATAACAATAATAATAATAAAAGTTAGCTTTGTCAAAAAAAAAAAAAAAGTTAGCAGATTTTTTTAAGTTAGCTTGTTTTTATATTCATCTTCTTAATTTTAATCTAAATATGATTAAATATGAAAACAAAAAAAAAATGCCATGCACACCTCTTAAGCCGTCTAAATGCTAGTAATGTTTAAAATTATTATTATCTAATCAAGCTCACCAAGAGTTATTTCTACATTGTAAAAAA
>Ga0315914_1010687_pt1 | contig 11329 bp, 10 predicted proteins | sample MpolenodulesMG_FD_203920 | JGI IMG/M metagenome (GOLD analysis project Ga0315914, IMG submission 203920) | Medicago polymorpha root nodule microbial communities from Los Angeles, California, United States - elongated nodules | ecosystem: Host-associated > Plants > Roots > Nodule | place: USA... | reverse complement strand
GCTCCCACGCATCGTAAAGAGATTCCTCATCTTTTTGAGCAAATTGAAAAAGCCTCGCCCTTAATTGAGCGGTTTTAGAAAGGGGAAAGAATCGGGTGAGGAATGCTCGCCTCATTTGGTCCCATGACGTGATAGAACCAATTTCCAATGAATGAAACCAAGCACTAGCTCTATCCCCCAAGGAAAAAGGGAAGAGTTGCAACCTTACGGCCTCTTGGTTTGCCTTCACGGTTCCACTGAGTCTTAAAAAATTTGAAACATGAAGATTCGGATCCTCAGTGGGTGATCCAAAAAATTGATTTTGTTGCACTAAGTAAATAAGTGCAGGTTTTATTTCAAAATTGTTACCCTCAACCGTTGGGTACACAATAATAGCATATGGCTCTTCCGTAGAAAGGGTTGCATACTCCTTAAGAGTGCGTTCCTCAGCCATATCGTTATTATTTCGTGCTTCTCTTACTCTCTTATGTAAGAATCTCTAGATCTCGGGAATGAATTCACCAAGACCGTTGTTTCTTCGCATAAAAGAACAAGAACCCAAGAAGTTAACGGTAAAATAAAGAAAGAAAAAGAAGAACAAAAAAGAAAGAAAAAGAAAAAGATTTTTTTTTTCAGTCCAACCGTTAAAAAGAAAAATTAATCAAATTACAATAACTCCCCGGCAGCGGCGCCAAAAACTTGATGAGCAAACCGCAAGTGCACGGTTTTACCGAAGTAGTAAAAATAGAGTATCGTTCCGACAGAGAGTTATGAATTTAATTAACTTTTAATAATGATTAGAATGAAAGTTTCAAAGGTTAAAAAGTTTGGGTTTTTAATTTAAAGAAAATAACAATAATAATAAAAAGAAGTTGAAAGGACAAAATCATTAAGAAGTGTTGCAAGCTATTCTACTCAAAGCTACTCAAGAAAACTGCACGCTAAAATGGGAAGGAGTTTGAAAGGACAAAATCATTAAGAGTATCAACAAAAGGCTATGGCTTGAGGAGGACCAAAGACGCAAGGTGCATGGATGTTTTGGAGGAGAAAATTCTCAGCTCAAGCATAAGAACCAAGAGCGAGATGAACTCTTAGATAGAGCCCACAAGTTGAGAGAGCTATGGAAAAGATCTCAGGTTAAGGGAAATAAGCTAAAAGAAGAGCTCGAAGATGCAAAACAATAACTAACTAACATGGCGAATGAGTATGAGGAATATGTGCTAAGTGGGATGCTACAAAAGGAAGCATTGGAAAGAGCACTTGTGAGGAATCAACTTGAATTGAAAAAGGAACAAGAGAATTTGAAAGAATTCTAGAAGTTCAGGGACCGATAAGGAAAAACTTGTGAACACCTCAAAAGAGAAAATGAAGGGACGGAGCATCGCTATATGAACTTGGTTAACTTGGTTGAAAGCGGAACTCTTTTCCGAGTACTCTGTGATGAGGGTGTGCATTGGAAGAATATGTTTTCAAGACTAGCAAAGTTGGCCAATGATGTGATTGAAACCATGCATACGAAGTTGGAAGCAGCTGAAGTAGCAATGCATCTTGTCGCGTCATTTTTCGGAGATCAAGACTATTTGATTAGCTTTTGACTCACTTTTGTTCACTACTGAACTTTTAATTAATTTTCAAAAGAATGGAAAAAAGTTCAAACACCATTTTGAAAGATTAAGGGTTCGGGGGTTAGTTATATAAAGGGAAAGTATTAACACCCTTTGTGTCCGTAGTACTCTACGGGAACCTCTTTATTTTATTTAATTAATGTGCTATAACTTGCTTATTTTTGAAAAAAAAGAATTTAAGTGATAAAAAGAAAAAAGAGACCTATTTTATCTACATTTTTTTTATTGTTTGGAAGAACGAATGTCCTTTGCCTACGTACCCGTGAGTGATCAAAACCTCGTAGTTCGGGGTAGAAATTGACGTTTGATTGGTTGTGTGTTTTTTATTAGTTTTGAAAAAGGTTTTAAAATGAAAAGCCAAAGTGGCAAATGAGTATTTGTTTGTGTTTTTTATGTTAAAAGAAAATGACTTAAAGTATGATTGAAGTTGATTGCAATTTTAATTTATGAAAGAATAAAATAAAAGGATCACTTGATTTTGAGTCAAGGTTTATTATGAAAAATGATTTTGTGATTTTATGGTTATTTGCATGTTTTTTTGTTTTTTTTAATAATAATTAAACTAAAATTAAAACTATCGGAGCAAGAAAGTAAAAGCGTAGGCATTTTGTGATGACGTTGGATCACCACAAAAACCATTAACCTAAACTATAAAGCATAAAAAAAAATAAGCCCAAACACGCACACATGCATGATTTACATAAGCCTAATATACATTCTAAGGTCTGCGGAGAATAAATGACAAGAAAAATAAATTATTTACATTAAAGTCTAGTTTACATTCTAAAATCCGTGCCATAAACTATGAACTAAATTAAAAATGTGTAATGCTAAAAAAATTAAACTAAAATGCATGAGTTATTTACATTCAAACCTAATATACAAACTAATAATTATGAATGCTTAAAAAATAAAAATACAAAAAAACGAACTAAAATAAATAAGAGATGCATCAAGATAAAATGTAATTAAAATAAAATAATGCATGGAAGGAAAAAACATGACAAAAATAAAAATATAAAACAAATGAATGCAAAGGGGGTGCAGCAGTGTTATGGGGTGTTTTAAAAAAAAAGAAAATGAATTGGGCCTTAAGAGGAACAGGCTGGGGCGTTGGGCTTAGGTGGGCTGGTTTGGGGCCCGGTTCAGTTCTGGGAGAACCGAACCGGTTCGATGGCATATATATAGGCGGTGAATCCATTTTTCTTTCATTTGTGAAATTCATTTCTCTCTCTTCTCTTCTTCCTACCCGCCATCTCTCTCTTCTCTCTCTAGCTGTTCTATCTTCTACTCCTAATCTCTCCCTCTACACGTTTTTCTAACCAAAATCCTCAACAAAGTCTTCCAACAGCCTAGATCTAGAAAGAAAATAACATAAAATAAATTGCACCTTTGTTGTCTTTATGGGTCGTTTCTTTTGCGACGGCTTGAATGACTTGTACGGCTCGGCTTACAAGTGTCTAGCTTCTATACGACGGTTTGACGTACGGTTCCGATGTACTGCTTCCGCGACGGTTCGAACGGTGAATGATATGTTCGTCCTGTTTGTGTTGGATTCGTCAGTCGTTGTACGGTTGTAATTTGAGAATGCTGTGTTTCGGATTCGCGTGGGGTTTTGTTGAGTTGTCGTTGCACAGTGTTGATGATGACGAGGTTATGGTATGCGTTTGGCTATGGTTGTCGTATGGCCGATGGTGATGTAATGTTTGGTTTCGGTAGAATGGTTTAATGAATGTCGTGTTGGACTTGTGCGAATCTGTGAGGAAATTGTTGTGTTGAAATTATTTTTATTTTTGCAGGTTGTTGGTTTGAAAAATTGTTGTGTCGCAGGTGTTGAAAATTGGCAAGAATTGTTTTTTTGTAGGTTTTTGATGAATTTCGGTTTGTTTCTGGCTGTATAAAATTGAGCTTTTTTGTGTTCCCCTTCTGGCTTTTTTGCAGGTTATATTTATAGGGTAAGGGTTTAGTTTTTAGGGTTTGTTAACAAAAACAAAAAAAATTGGCTTGGATTGGGATGAAAAGGGAAGAAAACGCGTATTGGATTGAGGCTGGATTGTGCATATGGCAGACTGTGTATTTGGACTATTCGACAATGATTTGGACAAAAAATAAAATAAAAAATGAAATAATATAAAAAGGAAGATAAAGACTAAAACAATAAAAAAACAGGATAAGGTTAAACAATTAAAAAACAAAAATTGAATTTAATTAAAAACTTAAACAAAAATGGAAATTAAAATTAAAAATTAAAAATAAAGAGAGAAGAGGGCCCGATTCGGAACCAAAAATGAGGTATTTTAAAATACCTCTCAGCCGAATTTTTTACTAAAAAATCAGAGATCGATCAGAATCAAACAACGCGTGTCGGTGGTATCTTAGGTCAAAAATTGGGGTATGACACATCCCTTGAACACTCCTTCAAAAGTCACTGCTTTTATTGAATTCTGTAAGACTATGAGAAGAGACTTTAAGGAGAAGATTGAGGCAATCTAAAAAGTTTGTAACCTTCCTGTTTGTATGACTCTTTGATTATTAATGAAAAATCCTTATTGCTTTTCGGTTACTTATGTTTCTCTTTATCTCAATACCTTTACAATTGGTAGATACTTGCGGCAACATAAAAAGCCTTGCAATTCCCAAAAACTAATCATAAAAATAAATATAAAAAAACTTTTTCATGCATTTGCATTAACGTCATCTGTAACATGCATACATTGGTTTATATACCCAAAACTCATTACCCGTCTTATTACCAGGAATTCCTACAACCCAAACTGATTCATTGGCATTCATATTACACTCGAAACAACACACGAAGGATAATGGAAGAGATTGAGTTGAACCTAGAATTCATGAGACAAGACATCAATCAGCTGAATGGGAAGTTGGATCGACTGATGAATGCTCTCAAAGAACTTGCAAACAGAGAGCAGAACCCACAACCTCAAGCGGTGGAGAACCAAACTGAAAGTGGTCTGACTCAGCCTCGTCCTACTCAAGCATCAGTAGCTCAAGAAAATGGAACTCCTGTTATACAAGAGAATGATGATATTGCTGCAGGATTTCCAATGCCTCAAGGTACAACAGAAAACACACTGTTGGTGTATCATTCTTCCGACCCATCAAGCCCTCAGTGGGAGCATACCAAACCTTCAATAGATGCACGACCACCTGAGGTGGGTGGAATGAAGAAGTTAGAGGGACGATTCTTACTTTAGAAAAACGGGTCAAAGTAATTGAAGGGAATAGTGAATTTGGGTTGGATACTCTTGGTATGTGCTTGGACCTAAATGTGGTGATTCCCCCCAAATTCAAAATACCAGATTTTGAAAAATACAAACGATTGACTTGTCCTTGCAATGACTTGATTATGTATTGTAGAAAGATGGGTATAGCTACTCAAGATGATAAGATCCTTATCCATTTCTTCCAAGACGGTCTAAGTGGAGCTTCTTTTAATTGGTATAGCTACTCAAGATGTATATGCAATGACTTGGAAAGATTTAGCATAAGCCTTTGTCAGACACTACAATGAAGGTGAGAAAAACACAAGAAGGGGGGGTTGAATTGTGCTTACTTTTTCTTCATTTTCTCCTACTGAAGTCACTGTTCAGAAGCAGATAGACTTCAACTTCTGAAGTGATAATCAGAATCTAAATGCAGCGGATAAAACAGAGAGAGAGAAGAAAGACACAAAGCAATTATACAGGTTCCTTCCACAAACCGGAAGTAGTCCTGTCCCCCTTGCACTTCCAAGGAGAGTTCAATAAGAATGTAATATCAAATTACAACTGCTCAATGCTACAACTAGCAAGAGACTTCAAATTACTCAAACACAACTGCAAGAGATTTCCTATGCTCCTAAACACAGTCAAGAGACTTCCAATGCTCAAGCACAACTGCAAGAGACTTCTATTGCTCAAGCACACAAGCAAGAGACTTCTAATCAAACAAAATTACAAAGAAGTTTGTTTGAGTTTGAACAATTGATATACAATCAGTGGTGTTCATAATACAAATCAGATACAGACTCTTAAGACTTTGGAATTTCTAAGATATGAACTTTGATAAGAAATTCTAAGTGACTTTAGATGTAGAACAATAACAGAGTTTGGCACTTTGTGAATTGTTGTATGAGTCTTAATTTTGTGTGTTTTTGCATGTCCAACTAGAAGGTCTTCACTCCTTTATATAGAGGTTTGAAAGATACGTTGGAAATTGACAGCACATTAAAAGAGTCGTTTGAAGGTTGATCAAAATCACTAATGATGTTTTGCCTGATATGGTTATTGTCATATGAAGGATCAATTTCAAATGCATTCCTAGTTGGAAGGAACATTACTGCATGCATAACTGTTATTCTTGTCTTGTTGCAGAGACACGAATAGAGTAGTGGAGGAAGTGGTTGTACAGTTCGTACATTTGTCCTTTGTCAACGCTCTTGAGAGAACAAGCATCCAATGCTTTCAAATTCTTTCACAAAGGCCGTTGCTACACTCTTTCAGTCTTCTGCAATGCTGGACGAGATTAAATCCATTACCCAGCCTTTGAAGCTTTAAGTCTCTCATCTCCTGATGAACTTCAGCTTCTGGTGATATGGCTTCTGATGAGATGCTTCCTACGAACTTGCTTCTAATGACGTCATCACTTCAGGAGCACTTCTCTTCAAATGCTTCAAGCTTTAATATTGTTGATTCCTTTGCTCTCTTTTGTTCTTTTAAAACCTTATAAGATATCAAAAACTTTGTCTATGGTCTTGTATACTTGAACAAATATTAGCATATCCAATTGACAATTTTGAATACCTTGTTATCATCAAAACTCTAAAGGTAATGTATGTTAAACACATTTTGTTACAACATACAAATACAACATGGGTATGGCACCAAATAGGATGCAATATCAGGATTTAACCAAGAAGGGAACAGAAACGTTCGAAGAATATGCATAATGGTGGAGAGAATTAACATCACAAATTAAAGCACCTTTGTCTGAAAGAGAGTTGGTTAGAATTTTCATAGGAACCCTATAAGCTTTATATTATGAAAAGTTGATAAAAAGTGCCTCCTCCGGTTTTTCTGATATGGTCATTAATAAAGAGATGGTGGAAGCGGGTTTGAAGAATGGAAAGATCGCAAATGCTCAAATGGTCAAGTTGCTGCAAGGAAATTTCCGACCTCTTTCCCCAAGAAGAAGGAAGGAGAGACCAATGTCGTAATGATCGATCCTCGAAATTGCTATCGTCTTGGTTCAGAGCTCCTTTGCACTAGTTCTAACTTTGTAGAAGCTTGCTTCAGATTTATCTTGTTCAACCAAGTTAGATCCAACTCCTTGGGATGAACATATGAGGGGATGAAGTTAGAGGCAGTCTTATCCTTTATGCACAGTTGAGTTCTTACTGAAGTTCTGCTGACCCTAACTTCTTGTAAATTGTTGGCAACCCCTTGCAACCAATCCTGGATGTTGTTCTGAGCAGTGTCTTGAGCATCAAGACATGACCTTTGAAGTTTAGACATAATGAACTCAACTCTTTCTCTTAGCCTCCTCCACTGCTTCTCATAAACATCTTCATGAACCAAGTTGTTTCTGGCTTCAATCAACTTGTTCAGCTCCTGAAAAATGTTCTCACACACATCTGCTAAAAGAGTAGAATGTAGAAACATAGTGGGTGGAAAGGGAACATTGGTGGATCTGGCAGGAGCACAGGTTTGAATGGCTTGGTTAGAAGATGAGGGTTGGCCATTTGTGAAGGTTTTAGCAATTGGGATGGGTTCAGTTAAGAGTGTGTTGGTCTCATGAACAGATTCTGATATCATAGTAGAAGATGAGCTTGCAAAATTGAGAAATCCAGGTTTGAACCAGGAGTTAGTTTGCTCATCCTCTTTATCAGAATGGTCTGATGTGATCATAGAATCTGGTTCAGTGATATGTTCATTAAAGGTTGGAGACTCAAGTTGTTCAACAATAACTTGTTCAGGAACATGTTGTTCAGGAACATATTTTATCTTCTTAGCCAAGTTTCTCAATGCAATTCCAAAGGAAATGTTTGAGTGTGTTGCATTAAGATGGTAAGGTTGTTGTTCAGGATGAATGATGATTTCAGTACAAGTATATGAGGCCGTTTATGAGTTTGGTGCTTGTTGTTGGGGGCTTTCTGAAGCAACTACATCAGAAGCTACTTCAGAGGCTTTCTCTAGATTTGGCTCATAACTTGGTAATTCTCCTGAGTAGTGATTTACCAAATCATCTAACACAGAGGGTTCAGGTGTTTGGGTGGTTGAGTTTGGATGTGATGATGTAGAGATATTTGCAGACTCAGACCCTGGTGGTTCATCAACACCCTCTGCATCAGTAGGAATAGATTGAATGCATTCAATCATAGGTGGTTGAAGAGGATGATCAATAGGTAGTCTTGCACAAACATCTACTCTCATTTGAGACATCACACATATTCTTTCAAGAACAGATGGACACATTAGCTCATATGTTTCATCACTTGGCTTTTTCTTGAGTTTGGTGGATGGTGAAAGACTTTTGTTTATAGATGTATAGATTTTGTTAAGGGGAACATCATCTAAATCTGATGAGTCTGAGGTAAAGGTTGAGTATGAGGGTGAGTCTGAACTAGATTCTATCTCTATAACATTAACAGTGTGGAGAGAATCAGTGTTACCTTGAGTGTCTTCTGAAGCATCAGCTTCTGAAGTAGCCGGTTCCTCCCTCTGACCATCTTCACCAGCCTCTCTTTCATCAGCCACTACCAACTGTTGAAGTTCCTCAGTCCGCTCAATTCCCATTTGAGCAGCTTCAATAGTTGACTCCTTGAGCAACTAATCAGCAGGAGCACCCATCTATTGTGCAATTTCCTTAGCTTTTTGCAGAGTTGCTTCTTCTGCAGCTTTCTTCCTTCTAACCTCTCTTGTTACAAGATTGGTTGCAGCTTCAATTTGCTCTTCTTCTTCAATCACACTAGATGATTCCTTCATTTTCTTAGCATGATGTTTCCTCTTCTTCTTAGGAATAGATTGAGCAGGTTGAAGCTGTGAAGTTTCAGCTGATTTTCCACCTCTTGTTCTCTTGTTCAGAACCTTAGCAGGTTCTAGGTCCTGAACTTCTCGTTGGATGGATAGGACATCAGAGCCAACAACTTTAGCTTTCTTGGCTTTCTTCTTCTGAGGTTCAGAAGCTTCCTCATCATCCTCAGCTTCTGACAAGTATTCTTCCTTGGTTAACTTCCTCTTCTTCTTAGAAGCAACAAGAAGAGCACCACCATACATACTGGTACATCTTCCATCCTGATGGTTTCTCCAGTTGTTTCATAGTGCCTCAGGATGAAGTTCACTCTAACATCCAGAGGGTCTTGCATACAGATAGGAGGAAAGTCTTGCATCAGATTGGATACAACATTTGATTCCTTCACATCTGTTTCCAGCTTCTTGTAATCCTCCTTTCTGATCAGCTTCATGTGCCTCAGAGTGCTCCCATTTATTATCTTGCCTGTCATAGTGTCCAACTGTTTGTCAGTGAACATCTTTGTTTCACTCAGAGCACTTAAAACCCTCCTTGATGAAGGATTTATGAGATGAGTCTACCATAGGGAATCCATGATCTCTTGATAGTTTGGCTTTCCCTGAGTGTCTTGATCATGTGCCTGAAGATGTACTTGGGCACATTTGCTTTTTCACTGGTCATGAAGAAGTGCAGAAACACTCTATGATCCAGTGAAGGTTGATCTCCACCACCACCTTTTGGTAAAAGATTCTCATTCTGGATCTTCAGAAGCAGCTTGTGTTCCATGCTCAAATCACAGTATTTTCCCTTCTTCGTAATGTTGAACATTGTCCTATTCACCACCTCATTCCAAGGACTAGTCTTGTTGTTGTCCAAGCCACTAACAAACCTTCCTTCAGAAGCTCTTCTGATTACCCAAGAAATCACTCTCTTAGAAATGAAAACTAGGATTCCCATGATGCTTGATCTGATTTTAGTGCAGGTGAAAGGTTCCAAACCCATTTCTTCTCTAGTATTTCCTTCCAGAGTAGGATCAATCAAGACTTTTTCATGTTCTTCTAATTTAGCAGCTTGACGGTCGTAGACATGAGCTCTAACCCAGAAGTGTCTTACTAGGTTCATATAGGTTGAACCATTCAGCATGTCAAAGTAGCTAATTAGGTCCTGAGCCTCATAGAATCTTCTGATGTTGCATCCATGGTGTGCAAGAGATGTGAAGTCCCTGGGTTCTCAACTTGAACGTTAAGTTCCCATTCTTCTAACGACATGGTTCTCCCTTTGATTTCATATGCAGGGGCTTCTTGCATGGTTGATTCTGGAACAGAGCTTGAAGACGCCATTGATGTTGAAGAGAAATTTAGGGTTCTAGGGTTTTGTTTGAAGACGATGAATTTTTCGCAGAGATTCAGTATGAAAATAGCAAGTGTAGGTTGTGAAGTGAGTAGTGTGTGTTTTTGTCTAAGTGTTTTTAGTAAAAACGATTGCAATTCAGAAGGGGACAAACAAACACGGCATTAATAACCTAGGGGGCGCGAGATAGTACATTCAAAGCATAATTCATCATTGCCCTCTTACGTTATGCACCAATACATTTAAGCCACATCAGAGGATCTCAGAGTAACTGTCAAGTTAGTGGGACATGTGTTACCAAAAGTAACTTCCAACGTTTCCACAAACTCTGCTATTCTAGAGCACAAAGTCCAGCTTCTGGAGTTTAGATGCTGATGTCATCTTCAGAAGCACATTTTCCTCAGAACCTCAGTAAAGAGCTTCTGATGGACTATAGCTTCTAAACAACTTCAGAACCTAAATTCCTATTCAGGAGCAAGCAGATTTAATCAGACACAAAGTGCATGTTCAAATTTTTCTTTATAAAATCAAATTTTTCCACAATTAATGGCTTAGTAAATATATCAACCATTGATGTTCAGTATCAATGAATTGTATATCTAAAGTTCTTTTTTGAACATATTCTCTAATAAAGTGGTGTTTAATTTCAATATGCTTGGCTCTTGAATGTAGAATTGGATTCTTTGACAAACAAATAGCAGCAGTATCATCACAATAAATGAGAATACTGTTAGCATTAATCTGATAGTCTTCCAACTGATGTTTCATCCAAAGTAGTTGTGTACAACAACTTGTAGCTGAGATGTATTTTGCTTCTGTTGTAGACATAACAATAGTTGCTTGTCTTTTGCTAGCCCAGGATATCAGATTCTCACCAAGAAACTGACAGTTTCCACTGGTTGATTTTCGTTCAATCCTATCACCAGCATAATCAGCATCACATAATCCAACCAACTTATAATCTAAGGATTTCCTATAGAGGAGTCCAAGATTTGTTGTTACTTTCAGATATCTGAAGATTCTCTTAACAGCAGTTAAATGAGATTCTCTAGGATCTGATTGGAATCTTGCACACAAGCATACATTGAATAAAATATTTGGCCTAGATGCAGTGAGGTATGAAGGAAAATCGAATGAGTTTTCAGAATAAAGCAGCGGATAAAATATTCGATTTTCTTTCCTTGGATCATTACGAATTAACACATGAATCAGTGATTCGATTGTTACCTCGAAGTGTGGAATCTGAAAGCTGGAAACTGGAATCTCGATCACAGCAAAGCAAGCAGCAAGCAGCAAAGCCTCTAGCAAGTCCACACGAACGGTGCTCCTCCAAAACTCGGTGCTAGCCAAGGAATCAGAAGTGT
>Ga0315914_1010683_pt1 | contig 11332 bp, 9 predicted proteins | sample MpolenodulesMG_FD_203920 | JGI IMG/M metagenome (GOLD analysis project Ga0315914, IMG submission 203920) | Medicago polymorpha root nodule microbial communities from Los Angeles, California, United States - elongated nodules | ecosystem: Host-associated > Plants > Roots > Nodule | place: USA... | reverse complement strand
TCATCTGGTTTACAAAAGAATATTTTTGATTCGATTAAAATCGCATGCATGTGATGATTAAAGAAGCATTTTTAGCCTAATACTTGGCAATCTCTTCCACTAAAAAATCAGAGTGTAATTACTGCACTATTGTCCTTAATTTATATCATATTCATATGCTGTATTGGTTTTGTCCTAGGAAGCTTAGCCATGCCTACACGAGTCTAACTTTGCAGGTTGTGTATGCAAATTCAATAAAATATCTTTTCTCAAGATTCATTTAACCTGACATAACTCATAAGTGCATCCTGATATCTGTTTCTCTGGATGGACTTGACCTTCTATGATAGACTTGTGGAGATATAGCTATTAGATTCATAATTTCTTTAAATTTCAGACCTTAGATTTCAAGCTTCATTGTGTTACATGCAGTATCTAGTGCTTCAATGAACCTGTTTTTATATCTTTGCATGTTTTTAATTCTCATATGGTACCTGTAGACGGATGTCTATGCTACTCATTATGCGAATGTCATTGGCTAGACATTTGGGGATATTTTCTTTCCAAACATCTTTCAGCTAAATCTCTACCAGTTTATTTTTCAAAATTTTCTGTCCTGAATAAACGGCGAGAAATTTAGGGAGGCCAGAAATATAGATCTTGTGGTTTTATCGGGCTTGTCAAAAGAAGTCATTTGAGATATTTAAAGAGTGAAATTACATGGTTTGCAAAATCTCTTGCGATTGCCAGCCTGCAGAGTTAATAGCAATATTTCTCAGTCTCATTTTTCTGCTTTATTTGGTGAATATATTCAACATCTGACCACTTACTTCCTTGGTCCAGGTGGCAAGCCAGGAGACATACGGAACTTTGGGTGCCATTGTGAGGAGCCAAACAGGTAGCCGACAAGTTGGTTTTCTCACAAATCGTCATGTAGCAGTTGATTTGGATTATCCAAATCAAAAGATGTTTCATCCTCTTCCACCAACATTAGGCCCTGGGGTTTATCTTGGGGCGGTAGAGAGAGCAACTTCATTTATAACTGATGAGCTTTGGTATGGAATATTTGCCGGAATAAACCCAGGTAACATAATTTTAAAAGTCTGTTTTATTTAGTCTGATTACTTGCATTATTTTCGCTACACAGACTCATTACATATCATGATGTGTTTCCCCTCCAGAGACGTTCGTGAGAGCCGACGGAGCATTCATTCCTTTTGCTGATGACTTCGACATGTGCACTGTTACTACCTCAGTGAGAGGCATTGGAGATATCGGTGATGTGAAAATTATTGACCTACAGTCTCGAATCAGTACCCTTATTGGAAAACAAGTGGTTAAGGTTGGAAGAAGTTCTGGCTTGACCACGGGAATTGTTTTGGCGTATGCCCTAGAGTACAATGATGAGAAGGGTATATGCTTTCTGACAGATTTTCTTGTTGTCGGTGAAAACCAACAAACTTTTGACCTCGAAGGGGACAGTGGAAGTCTCATCATGTTTAAAGGTGACAACGGTGAGAAGCCACGACCAATTGGGATCATATGGGGAGGGACTGCTAACAGGGGCCGCCTTAAGTTAAAAGTTGGGCTACCTCCTGAGAATTGGACTAGTGGGGTTGATCTAGGACGTCTTCTTAATCTACTTGAACTTGATTTGGTTACAAGTGATGAAGGACTTAGAGGTTTGTCTATCTTCCACTATCACCATCATCATCGCTATTTCAATTTATTATTCTCAAATAAGGGGTTAGATCTTATATTAGGCTGTTGTTCTCATATATAAAATTGTGTTGATGCCTATAGGCATAGGGTGGGTAATTGAATGAATTAATCTGATGATATGATTTGGTAGGGTAATAGTGTGTTTAGCTATGCATTGATCAGTTGTATTCTTAAATACCGTCCGGTTCAATCAGGAACCGGCAAGTTCGCTGGTTGGTTTGATCCCGGTTTTACCATAGTCTGGTCAAACCATAGTTGAACACAGGTGGATTCAACCTTTTTTTTTTTTTTGTGTATGTGTATTTTAAATTTATATTTTATTCGTCATTTGGTTCAACCGCGATCAAACCAGTTGAACTATGAATTGCGGAGGTCTGATTGTGATCTCTGGTCCGATTTTTAAAGCATTGGTTTTCTTTCTTTCTTTGTTCAAAACTAACTAGCATAGAATCATTTTCTGTGGATCTATTATTTATTATATTCCTATTTTTCTATCTCCTTACAATGAAGATAGTATTGAAAATATGAAAATAATTTATATAGCGATATCATGGATAAATGTTGGAAACAATTTGCTATCAACTGATTAGGATTATCTTAATGAAGTGAAACTAGAGGTTAAATACTAAAGTCAATATCTTTTTGTGTAGTGGCGGTGCAAGAACAAAGGACTGCATCGGCTACATTTATGGGCTCTATTGTTGGTGATTCCTCAACTCCTGATGGTATGCATCCGAAAGATAGAGTGGAAGACAAATTTGAGCCACTTGGACTTCAAATCCAGTCTATTCCCTTAGGAGTTGAACCTAACAGCCACGAAATGAAACCATCTACCATGGAGGCTGAATTTAAATTAGAAGACGGAATCAAGGTAGGCGGTCCTAGTATTGAACATCAGTTTATTCCGAGTTTCATCGGGCGGTCACCGTTGCACAAAAACACCGTGCATGACAAAGCTGCAGCAACAGAGAATTTGTCTTCATTGAGGAATGGCTGTAATGAAGATTTATGTGTTTCGCTGCAGCTGGGTGATAATGAAGCAAAAAGAAGGCGTTCTGAGGCATCTACTAGTACCGAGGAACCTTGAATGAAACAGATTATTAGTTTAAGCTTGAAAAACTGACTTGTTATAACAGTTAATCACCCTGGAATGTGTTGTTTATGACCATTGGGATACTGTATTTATGATTTAGCAGCTTTGACAGAGGCAAATGGCAATGATATTAGTGGAACTCACATTATGAAGTTTTAAGTGAATTGTGGTCTTGGAGGGCCATTCAATTCTTACTATGTTTAGTTTATGTTGTAAAGTTACTTTTTTCATTAAAGTTTGCAGACTTTGCCAAGAATGTGATGGCTTAGAACCGACCTAAAATGTTTTTTTTTTTTAAAGAAAGAATATGAATGCAAAAAGCAACCTCAAAAGTAGTCTTTTGTATTGAGCTAAAAAGGACTTGGCCTTCTAAATCATTCTTTCCGGCGATTCTTCTTCGAAACTCAATATCTGGTCTAAGGATCAATCTCACCGTCTACTAGTGGAGGATAATTGTAACCAAACACAGTAAATGTTGACATCTGAAGTATCTAAACCTGAGACTCAGATAGAAACATACTTATAAATTCCATCCACACCAATTTTTAAAACCCGCTCGTTCAAATGAGAAAAATATATTTTATCCAAATTTATTCATCCTAACGGGAGAAGAAGAAAATATTTTTTCCATCTGAAATATAAAATTGGAAGGGGTGTATGAATCAAATTAACCCGTGAAATGAACAAACCCGACCCGTCCAAACTTCATCCTGATCCATAAAAAATGGGTAAAAATAAATAAATAAATAAAATAAAAGAAAACGAAAATCTGCATCGTTCATTTTCTTTCTTCTTACCTCGATTCACTCCACAGAAATCCAACACTTGACTACCAGCTAGGGTTTATAGAGGGTTTCACGCTCATTCTCTATCTCTTCAACAATGGCGAAACCTGGTCGAGTTCGTCGCTCACCACCATCAGGTTCCGTCTCCGGATCTTCTTCTCTCTCCTCCTCTTCCCGTTCATCTTCTCGCTCTCGCTCCCGTTCCAGATCCTTCTCTTCCTCTTCTCGCTCTCCTTCCCGCAGCTCCAAGAGCCGTAGCCGTAGTCCTCCTCCTCCCAGACGCAAAAGGTACATCCATCCTTCGATTCACCTTTAATTCTTGCCAAATCGTAGAGATTTTTAATCATTGTAGAAAAATCGAAGTCAATTTGATTTTTTACAATTTGTTTCTGTTTATAAATTTGAATTGCGTAGAACATGCATGAATATGTTCAAGATGAGAACAATTATGATTTTAAGCTGTGTATTTGAGTATGCCATATTTTTCAGTTTTTAGTTTTCAATTTTGACTTTGGTTTAGGTTTTCAATTAGGGGAAGTTGGAAATGAAAAACTGCCGAGTTTTACATTTTAGCCGAAATTATTGTTTTGACGAATATGATTTTGATCACTGTAATGTAAATGTGGTTAATTGGTGTACATTATATCGTTGCTTTGAACTGTACGCACAAATCACAAATCGCGTTCTTTTGATTTTGATTTTAGTTCAGTTTATATTTTGATGATGTGGATAAATTGTAGAACAGATTGATATGGTAGTATTTCTTTGTTCTGTAGTTCTACTGAACCAGCTAGGCGAGGTCGATCTCCTCCTCTTCCTCCCCCTCCACAGTCAAAGAGACCTTCTCCTCCCCCAAGGTAAACTCTTTTCAAATTTGCTATTTCAGTCCTTTTTTCTACGTCACTTCTTGTATTTGTGTGTGTCCGTCATGGAGATAGAGACTGGGAATTTTTATTACTAATCATATTTTTCATATGCCATATCTTGACAGATATGTGAAATTATTCTTTCATTTTTGCTTTTTATAGACCATATCTTGACTGTTGTTGAAGTTTAGCATGGTATGTCTTGTTAGGCAAACTAGTAGTGGAACACCACAGTAGTCAATTTATTTTGTCAACTGTTAACAGTCTACTATATATTGAGGTCATCACCGACTAAAGTGATATATGTAAGATGGCTAGGAATATGGATTATATACAAGGTTGTCAAAATTGAGATTTTGCATAGCATTGGAAGAGGGCTAAAAGATTGTAAAACGTGAGATCATGAGACAAAGGATTGTAATAAAAACATGATAATAAAATTAGTTAATTAATAAGTATAGTAATAGTGCTTTTAAAACTAAAGTCATAATTTTGATGTTTATTTTGTAGTTATTGTATTGTTGAAATTTCTAAATTTATTTTATATTTGAATGTAATTATAAAAGAAAAACATTAAAGCACAATTATAAAAAATCCTAGTCACATGTTAGCAAGAGATATAAGGCTTAGATAGATCTTATAAAACTTAGGCAATCCTCATCTCACAAGCTTGTTTTGTGTCGTTAAGTTGAGTTTGCCCAAAATTTAAGATTGGTATCTTAGATCTGATGTTCGACCACAGACTATATTGGCCGCACTCCAATCTCAGTACTGCTGGGTGCAAGGATGATGTGTATTAGTAAAACGAGAAATGGTATTTAAACATCCATTTTGTGACAACTTTTGAAGAATCCTCTCTCTCATACTCACATCATGATCGTATTATATCTCTTCCTTTTTCTCTCTCCATTGTTTTTGACCAATAAAAAGAGAGAAAAAGAAGGTTGTTAGTGTCACAAATGATTGTATACATATATCACTACTCTAGAAAACAGCGTCCACCATTTACTAGAGACAGTGCTTGATAAGGTCTTATGAAGCATGGACTCTCCGCACTTTATAAATTAGTTTTGTGGGGTTGAATTAGTGTTGGGTGGTAAAGAACCAACACGAGAGTAAAATAAGTGTAGCGGAGATGAGAATGTTGCATTGGATGTGTGGTATGAGTGGACATGATAGAATTAGAAATGAAAATATTAGAGAGAGTGGGAGTAGCACCTGTTGTAGAATAGATGGTAGAAACTCGGCTTAGGTGGTTTGAGCATGTAGAGAGAAGATCTGTAGATTATGTAGTAAAGAGAGTAGTCAAATCTCTAGAGGCAGAGGAAGACCAAGAAATACTATAAGAGAAACTACTAAGAAGGAACTCAGGATTAATGAGTTGGATAGGGATATGATCTATGATAGAACATTATGGCGGAATTTGGTCTATGTAGCGGACCCCACTTAGTGGGACAATGCTTGCTTGTTGTTGTGGGGTTTAGTTAGTTCCAATTTCCAAAAACCAAAGAAACATTTTGCAATACAATTGAAATCCGAAAAAAGCTAACTTCCGAGTTTCAGGGATAAAAGAGAAAAAAAGCTAGACAACTGCGGGTCTCAGTTAAACTACTAAGAAACAATTTTATTAGTTTCGGCCACAGACTAGTGGCACAACAGACAAGCATAGGCTTAAGCTGGAAATGCAAGGCACAGAGGTTATGAACCAGTGGCAGAAAACTCTAAGAGTCCCAAACCAAGGGTTTGAGCGAGGAAGAATGAGGGATTGATGGATCTGTTGAAGACTAGATGAGACTTGAGAGAAGGCCAATAAGTTTAGCTAGTTGATGAAGAGGGTTAAATGTTTTTTCTTTCCCAAGTTGTGTTGCACAACCCAAATTGGTGTTTGTGCATAGGTTCATAACTTGAAAACATATCCAATGTGTCTGATTTCATCCAGGGATTGCACAAGTCTGTGACTCTATGATCTGTTATGGGAACATGATTTAGATGAATATGTACCCAATTTATAAAATACTGAATATACATCGGTTAAATTTGTTTTTATAATTTTTCAGTGCGGACTTTTTTCATCATATCTTTAAGACGTTGGTAAATTTGTTAGAATATTTTTTTATTTCTCATCTCTCACATCATATATTTTTAAGTTTAATTAAACATGCTGTGGATGTGAGCCCTGTTTTCTTTCGATTTGTAACTTCTATCTTTTGTTGTGTTTACTTATTGTGCTTCATCTCAGGAAACCTTCTCCCGTACGTGAGTCTCTTGTTCTCCACGTTGAGAAACTCAGCAGGAATGTCAATGAAGGTCATTTGAAAGAAATTTTCAGTAAGTTAAACTCTTTCAGTTCTGCTTTCGTCTTCAACTGTGAATAGACACATTTTTCATTTGAAACCAGTGTCTCATGGTATTAGGATCCAGAATTTAAGCCCAATACAATTTTTATGTTTCTTTTATTTTATTTGATTCAAGGACATTAAACTGTCACTTTTTGTCATTTATACTTCAATATAAGTATTCATGTTATTAACTGGGAGCATAGTTGCTACATATCTATGCTTACATTCTTGAAATATCAATAATCGAGAGAAACTTTTTAGTAGCCTCTAGGAGCTTGTGTGTGTAATTGGAAGGGAACTTTTAGCAACCCTTATATCTTAAGGATCTCATATCCTCTTTTGCTGACCTGTTTTCAGGTAATTTTGGTGAGGTTGTAAGTGTGGAGTTGGTGATGGATAGAGCTGTAAGTTTGCATTTAATTTGGCATCATAGCTCTAGAAGAATTTAGAGTTGTAGGTTTTTAAATTTCTTTTCAAAAACTTTTGCAGGTTAATCTTCCAAAAGGATATGGATATGTGCATTTCAAGACAAGAGGGGAAGCTGAAAAGGCATTATTGTACATGGATGGTGTAAGTTGCTTTTGCTCGAGTTGGATTAATTTCCACAATCAAGCCTGTTGGCTGCTGCATTTGAAAATTGATGCCTTTGTTTTTTTGTTATGCAGGCCCAAATAGATGGCAATGTCATTAAGGCAAGATTTACTCTACCTCCAAGACAGAAAGCATCACCACCCCCAAAAGCTGTTGCTCCAAAGAGAGATGCACCCAGGACTGATAATGCTGGTGCAGAAGTTGAAAAAGATGGGCCAAAGCGTCCAAGAGAATGTATATACTTGATATTTGTTGAACATTTTTTGTATTATATTTATCATATTTGTGGTTTTTATATTGGTATTGAACTAATAATTCATGATACCAGCTTCTCCTCGGAGAAAGCCTCCTCCCTCACCACGAAGAAGATCTCCTGTGCCTCGAAGAGCTGGATCTCCAAGACGACCAGATTCTCCTCGCCGCCGTGCAGATTCTCCTGTTCGTCGTCGATTAGACTCTCCTTATCGTCGCGGAGCTGGAGACACACCTCCTAGGAGGAGACCTGTATCTCCCGGAAGAGGTCGTTCTCCATCTCCACCGCCAAGGCGCATTAGATCCCCTGCAAGGTTGGCTTGTGATTGCATGCATGTTTTTTATATACAATTTCATTATACAGTCAACTCATTTAATTTTAATTTTTGTAGGGTATCACCTCGAAGGATGCGTGGAAGCCCAGGCCCAGGTCGGAGACGTTCTCCTCCTCCACCTCCAAGACGCCGGTAACCATATTTTGAGTGTTTATTTTCCTCGATTATTGTTTTTCAATTTGCATTTTAACATGCCATTGGTTCCTCATTGGAAAAATAAATGTTTTATTCTAGTTCACCTCCTAGACGAGCTCGTAGTCCTCCTAGAAGATCTCCAGTTGGTCGTAGGCGTAGTCGCTCTCCAATACGTAGGTCTGCACGCTCACGCTCAAGATCATTCTCACCTCGCAGGTAATTTCGTCACATGCAATATCTCAGTTCTCTAAAATGATTTTTTTTTTTTTGTGCATAATATTTTGATGGAAGTATAAAAAAAAGCGTTGGATGTCAATGAGCATGTGAACATATGATGTTTGGACCCGAGGTGTTTTGTAGTTAACCAAAATTCGACATTCCCTTGAATGGTCATGTATGTAGTCCTTAGTGAAGATTTAATTGATGCTTATTATGTAGGACTGAATGTTTTATAAAATAAAAAATGAATTTGTTACGTGATATAAAATGGCAGAAGAGTTGGGGATTACAATCTTGTTTCTTAGGAATCAAGGTTCCTTTAAAAAAAAAATCTTGCTTCTTAGGGAGAAATGCTTATTTTACAGAATACTTCCAGTGTCCACCGACATTTGTAGTGCATATGCATCCAAGAATGCCAAGTTTTAATACTTTTGTTTCTGCATTCCTAGTCATGTTTTGATTGATTGAACTTTGCATGATAATACTTTGAAAATGTACCAACACCCGGGTAAAATTTATTTATTGGCAGAGGTCGACCACCTATGAGACGGGGAAGGTCATCATCTTACTCTGATTCGCCAAGTCCTCGCAAGGTTTGTGCCTTTTACTTAGTGTAGATGTCATTATTTTACATGGTCAATGATTCTAACATTCATAACTTTGACAACAGGTATCCCGGAAATCAAAGAGTCGCAGTCCAAGAAGGTAATGTGTACAATATTTGATAAAGGTTTTCTCGTCTAATCTTTTTTGTTATTATTTTTATTTGGTTGGTAACATTCAGCGCCGTCTTTTCTTCTATCCTGCTTAAAAGCTCCGGTGCCTTTTTATTAGTTACTTCTGACACATTTATCATTACCGCATTTTTTAAACTTGTTTATAATGCAATCATTATGACCTCAAACAAGATCACGATAAGATTTGAGTTGTTTTGAAGAATTTCTACTGCCGATTCTCTTTTTTGGAGAACATTTAAATATATAATGCAAATGAAACACCACTATTTAAAGCTTGAAAGTTGTAATGACCATATGCAATTGAATGAGCATCATCTTTTTTGGTGCCTGTCAGACTCCTACTTTTCTGCCGAATTTAAGCCGGAATTTGCCGCCTAACTTGGGTGTTTCAATGTTCAAACACAGCAGAAGGATGCATTCTTAAGTAGATGCTCATATGCTTAGGATTGATATCATATCACTCTCTCCTCAAATAGCAGTTTAAGCCATTGGATTTTGGGTTCCAGGGTTTTTGAATGACATTCTTGTATAAAATTAAGCTATGCTATTGCGCTATGGTGCCACTATAGCCGCTATTTGACAACACTAATGGGCAGATTGCGGATCGCAAACAATAGTGGGTTACAACAGATTAGATTTTAAGAAATGATGTTATCTTATTTCTGTCCATTCCACCAATTAAAATTTACCCTTGTTAGAAGAGTTGGCATTTGTACATTTTTATTAAAGGATGTTTTATCATCAGTAATGCCAGCTTTAAATTTAACTAAGTAAATTTGCTTGGAATTACGTTTGATTTAATTACAATAATATTGACTCGTTTCTTTCAATTTTATGGTTTTATAATCTGCATTTTCATTTTGGATTCTTTACTAATGTAAATTGCCTTCTAATTCAGGCCTTTGAAAGGAAGAGCCAGTAGCAACAGTAGCAGCAGCAGTTCACCACCCCCAGCTCGCAAACCATAGATAATTCCTGTATATCTACTGTCTCTATATTGATACATTTATCAGGATTGTGTACCAGCAACGAGAAGTTATTCTAGGTTAAGGTGTTAAGGGATATTTGTCGCATTTCTTCATGGCTGTCTGTTTTCTAACTTGTTTTCTAATTAGTGCTTTAAGTAGTTTGAAAACTGTGTTTCACATTATTAATCTGCATTTTGGTTGATTTTTGCAATGCTGTTCTGAAATACAAAATTTGGGAGACGGTATTTTTAGCCTCTTGCACCCTGACAGTTAGAATCGAATACCGGCTGAATCTCTTTTAGAAATACTGTGGAATTCTATGTAATTGACAGTTTGAGTGTGCAAATAACGTTTGTATGTTTGGTGTGGATTTGGTTAGAAATTTTTGGATCAATGCTTTCTTTGAATCAGTACGAAATTCCAAACTTAGGTGAGCTGTGTTTGTCTAACTATGCACCTGTTTGCTTCCGTGTTTTCCTTAAAACCACGGCAAATCACCACGTTAACGCAAAAGCTTCAAATGCCTACTTCTTGAAATCATGGTACTATTGCTCTTGCAATCCCGTAGCTGTGCGTTTGTTGGTTGCAACTGCCAAACCAAACAGGCATATGATAATGCAATGCCTTGCATTCCATTTATAATTTTACGATTTTAAATGTTTTTCTGTATTGAATTGCAGAGTTTGGAGAATTGTTGAGGTAATTAGATCTTTTCTACCCTCACGTTTTTTAAAAACCACGGTAGTTAACTTATGAAATAGTTTTGGGATGAATATTAGGAGCTCCCTAAATGAACCGCAATGAATTTAATGAAATTGGTGTTCAGAAAATGCCTCTTAGGGTCTGTTTGGTTCAAGAGTTTTGGAGGGGAGGGGAGGGGAGATTTTTAATTTAAAGTGTTTGGTTCAATTTATAGAAGGGGAGGGGAGGAGAGAGGAGCAAATTTTATTGCACTGTTAAAATTATCCTTATATTAATTTAAAATCTCAATATTATCCTTGTAACAACATTTATTATTATTATTATTATGTTATATTATCCTTGAAACAATTTTATTATTATTAGGTTATAGGTTATATTATCTTGTAACAACTTTTATTCCATATTATTAACAATTTTTTCTTGTAACAACTTTTATCGTATATTATTAAGAATTTTTCCTTGTAACAACTTTTATTACTCCTTGCAAAACCCTATTACTAATTGATTATTCCATCGTCTACATCGTGTTGTTATAGATTACATCGTTATTGTTTCGTTACTTTATTATCCTTATTTAATTAAGTTTAAGGGTAAAACAGTAAAATAATT
>Ga0315914_1010681_pt1 | contig 11333 bp, 5 predicted proteins | sample MpolenodulesMG_FD_203920 | JGI IMG/M metagenome (GOLD analysis project Ga0315914, IMG submission 203920) | Medicago polymorpha root nodule microbial communities from Los Angeles, California, United States - elongated nodules | ecosystem: Host-associated > Plants > Roots > Nodule | place: USA... | reverse complement strand
ATAAAATACGGTGGAAAAAAAAAAAAAAAAAAAGCATCACGAAACTGCAGACGGTGTTATTTCTGATACGGGATTCTTAATTATCTAAAGCAATTTGGATGAGGAAAATAGCCACGTAGTATATGACATAGTCCACCGTTACCTCTCCACTGGGTGTAAATACAAAGACACGACTGCCCAGAAGATCTCTTGTAACAGTGTCCACAAATTCCCTAGAGCTCATGTTGCCAACAAACTCTTCTTGCCACTCTCTAATAGCATTGAGCCAGCCAATCTGTAGAAAAGGCTCATGAAATCAGCATCAAGATCTTAACTTTTGGTGCAAAGCCAAGACCAACAGTGTAACATCATTAAAATAGACTAATAGATATACTAAGCTCGCTCTTTAACACACAATTTCTATCATAATCAGTCAATTATAGATAGCGTACTCTGAGTGCAATGTTGGCATTGCTAAGACACACTGTCTTCCCCTTTGAGCTTTTGCCACTGGGCACTGCACTTCCAACCAAGCCAGTAACGAATTCTCTCCCACTATAGTGAGCTGCAATGCCCCTCTCAGCTATCAAATCCATTTCTTCTGTTCTAATCTACAAAAATAAATAATAAATAGAAGAGGATGATAAACTCATTAGGAAATTTTGAGATGAACTTCATTTGGATTAGCTAGGGCAGTAGGTGTACAACCCCTTGATGAAAATGGAATGTGGAAAAATAAAATTTAGAAATAACCAAATAAAGACTACCTGTATTTCAAGCCTGAACATACTCTCATACAAAAATGGAATCACAGTGCTATGAAGACTTTTGTACCCATTAGGTTTAGGGGTTGCAATGTAATCCTTCACCTACAAAAAGTAAATCGAATATTTCTTACTGAACCAAATATTTCTCACCAGTCAATGAAAATATGTTTCTCTTAAAACCAATATTATGTATTCTAAATAGAATAAAAAACAAAATACGTACAGATCTAGGAATAGGGGTCCAGATTCCATGGATCAACCCCAGAACATGATAGCAAATCTGCAGAAAACATGAAAATTGAGAGAAAGGCCTTTGATATACCAAGTAAAAGGTGGAGCAAGTGAAGAAAAATCATATGTCACTATGGGTAAGTGGTTACCAGCTGTGGACTGCATAAAGGCCCAACCCCAACGCACGGCTTTGGTTTAATAATGATACGAAGCTGAATACATCAAACAGTTGATTTTTCAATTAAAAAACACAAAATTTATTTCAAATTCTTTATACCACATTAAGCATTTCAAGGTAGAAATCAAAGCAAACCTGTGAAATTTGGTTAATCTCATTGATCAAGCTTTTAGATTTGAGCACAGCTTTATAGACACTGCAAATAATCAATAATATTTCTTAATAAATAGTCATGAAAGAAAAGAAGTGCCTCAAAAGTCCAAAGTAAAGTATGCACGAGTATGTATGTAAAACGTACATGATATCAAACAAATTAGCCAACATGAACAGATGAATAAACAAAATGGTTGCATTGGCACTGAGTTTCGTGGATTAACCTGTAAGGCTCTTTACACACAGCACGAACTTCCGTTTTAACTGTCATAAGGTCTAAGAATTGATCATCTTGGATTTTCTTTAACAATATTTTGTTCGCCTATCAAGAAATGGAGAAGATATAAGTTTAGTCACTGGACTGCAATGGTACACAATCACCCGGAAAAAAGGTTTAATAACTGAACATACAAAGGTTGCATTGCAGTAATAATTTATCTACATTTCTATTTGAACAAAAAAATTAATATAGGCCAACCAGTACTACCTCTAAAAGATCTTTCTCATGTTCTTTGAATAGGTCGGCAACTCTTCTCTTCACCTTTGCATAATCTTCAGGATTTGTGTACATAAATGATAGATTTTCTAGTTCTGACTGCATCATAAAAAAAGTATAATAATGAAGCAGGATCCAAGAGAATTTCCTTCGTGTCATGAAATAAAAGTATTTTATAATAATGTTGAAACTAAGGGTGTGTTTGGATGGAGGGTTTAGGAGGGGAAGGGAGGGGAGGACTTACTTTTCTTTTTTAAATTACGGACATTATAAAATGATTTTTAGAAAATTGAATTAACAACATGATAAATGATTATATAATACTTCAAAAACACTTAATTTATTTTAAAAAAACATTTTACGTTGTTCGTAATTTAAAAATTAAAAGTAAACCCTCCCCTCCTTTCCCCTCCTAAACCCTCAATCCAAACACACCCTAAGTATTTCTATCATGAGTTCTAGTCTATTTATGTGGACTAGTGGCATTGTAGGAACAAAACATGCATGCTAGTCCTTGGCCTTGGCAACTATGTAAATATACCATACCTTAATTTGATACATCCCAAGCAACTTTGCCAAAGGAGCAAATACCTGTAATGTCTCCATTGCAATGCTATTCTGTACACAGTATATTAAGTTAGAAAACAATTTAGGAGCTAGGCTCGTCACACACTCAACTCAATTGGTATACATATAACATGTTAAAATGTCAATACTTCTATATTCTTCATGATATAAATACCCAAGGCTCATTCAGTACTTTCGACATCATGTCACTTTTTTACAAAAACCCGTGATAATAACAGAACACAACAAAGGTTACTCAATGAGATTTCACTTTCAGTTTCAAACCATTGAAGATTAATAACAAGTGGCCTAAATGGATATATGAATCATAGTTTTAAGGTTAGTGACAATAGATGTTGCTCATATGCAATATTTCTATCAAAATCCTTTAACTCATGTAACTGCGAGGCCTAGGGCCGGCCCTAGCCCAAGCCAAGTGAAGCAAGGGTTTTGAGCCTCTATTTTTATATTATTTAGACCTCTAAATTTAGTCCTCCATATTTTGATTATATATCAAAAGTCTAACACACTAATCACATATTTGGCAACAGCGCAGCAGTAATTATTGCTTGTTACTATGTCCTTCGTCACGGGATCGAATCCAACATATCTCACTTTGCTCTTTTTGTAAGGAAAAATTACTTCCTAAATAAAAGAGTATCTCTCAATGGAATCAAACAAGGCAAGCCTTGATTCAAACTGTAAAATTTTGCACCACTGCATTTTATTAATCAAGTACAGTTGGACTCATAATCTGAGTACATTACTTAACCCTTGGGCCTACTTAAAGAATTTGATGAAGCTCTGCAATTGTTTATACGTAACAAAAATTTACATCAATTATAGTTAATAATCATGCTTTGAAAATAAAATAAAATAAATATAACCTATATAAAATAATATCCTATTATTATTAATTTTAGGCAAAATTACACTTGTCGTCCATTAACTTAATTTCAGATAACAATTTTGTCCTTTCTCTTATTTTCACGTCATTTTTGTCCGTTTGCATATGGGTTTTCAAGCATCAAATCTAAAGTTCATATGAAAACATGAGTGAAGGACTAAAGGTTTGAACACTAAGAGCTCATATCGAAATAAAACCATAGATTTGAATCTTGAAAATCCATATGCAAATTGATAAAAAGGACGAAAGTGACATGAAAAAAAGATAAAGGACGAAAACGTAACCTGAAATTAAGTTAAGGGATGATAGAGTAATTTTGCCTTAACTTTAATAGGGCCTCATCTACAATTTCACTTAGGCCTCAAAAAGAATGATGAAGAGTCACCAGTAGGTTATTCAAATCAATGAAAATTACCTGTTTATGTGGAGGCATATGTGAAAGAGTGCGCATGTTATGTAACCTGTCTGCTAATTTGACGATAATAACACGAACCTGCAGTGACAAGTTCATTAGTTGCCCAGCTGATTTCAACATTTAATACACCGGGAAGAGACAAGTAATTTTTTCAAAAAAGAAAAAGACAAGCAACTTTTACATAAAAGAGGTCACCTCCTCTGTCATAGCCAGAAACATTTGCCGAAGGTCCTCTGCTTTCACATCTTGAACAGAATCATTTTCATTCTTGTACTTCAACTTCCCCAGCTTTGACACCTAGTTGGGGTCGATAATGTAATGTACATCCAATGTATAAGCATATGAATATGGTACCAAAGCTACCGACAATTAAATTATGTTTCATTAAATAAATTACAATCAAGGTTACTGAAATACCTTAGTCTCTCCTTCCACAATGTGGCGCACTGTAGCACCAAATTCCTCCTCTATCCTCTCAAAAGTCACAACATCTGTATCTTCAACCGTGTCATGAAGTAATCCAGCAGCAATTGACTCCCAATCAAGTTCCTAGACAAATGGTTAGACATTCATTATAAATATTGACTTGTTATATGCTGATGTCATTATATCGACAATTTTTCAGAAGAGGTAGCATTTCTTAAAAACTAACAAGTTCTCCAAGAATCCGTGCAACCTCAACCGGATGAATGATGAAGGGTTCGCCGCTGCGTCTTTTCTGACCATCGTGAGCTTTAAATGCCAACTGTAACAACCAGGAACAAATCAGAAAGAGAAAAAAAAAAAAAAAAAGGTAATTTTCTACTATATCGAAAAGATCATTCTTCCAAAACAAGTATATTAAGATTGCTTTCATGAGGTAGTAAGCTTACCGTAAAAGCATTACGGACTAACTCCAGTTCTTTAGGAGGAAGATACGAGATCACGGGCCTAAGATCCTGATGCAATTAGATGATATAAAGTATAACTCAGACACGGACAAAAAGGACGTCCCCATTTGCAGAACTATAATCAACAATATATGTGCCAAGGTTCAGTAAAGTTCAAGATTGTACCTCCCACAAACTTCCAGGGGAAAACTCGCTGGCAACATCCGAGGAAAAAACCGAAGAACAAGACAACTGCCATTCTCTAGATGCAAATCTAGAAAAGATAGATTCAGAGAATCCCTCGTGAAGTGTGACGCCAAGTGCTTTGTCGGAATATGAACCTACTATACTAAAAGCTTCACATGCCTGCCAATTCGCAATATTGATATTTTCCTAATTAATAACAATGACAATATCTAAATAACAACAGTTGAGCAATATTTGAACATCAAATTCGTCTTAATACAAACATAAGGCAATAAAAACAGTCACAACTCACAAGCAGACAGCTCGGTTGGTGTGCCGAACAAATCTAAAGGGGGTCTAAGTTCTAGCCAATAGGTCAAGGGTTCGAACCCTGAAAACTAATCTAAACACTCCTTAACATTATCCTATACAAAAAAAGTAAATAAATTGTAATAACGATCCGACCCGATTTTTCAGCTTCTCTAATAGTATAATATTTATTTAAGTAAAAATTGAAAGCACTAACTAACATCGCGAAATAGGAAATGCCTAAAACACCAAGGGAACTGAAAAAACTTACAAAATTAAACTGGTTCCTTCTTCCATTCAACCAAAAATATTGATGAGGATGAGCCGTGCTCGCAAGAAAGCCGGTAAGAACTCTAGGAGATTTCGACGCACATGATAGATGATTACAATCATATCTTCCATTTCCATCCCCTCTCCAAGAACTGCATACATTCACACACTCCAAAGAAACTGAAAAAAAAAAAAAAAAGATTCACTCAGAATTAAAAAAATACCAAACACTAGTAACATTTCTTCTTAAAGATTAAAAGAACTAGCTAATACACCCAAATTATGAATAATTAATGAAGCAAATAATTAAAAATGGAACATGCTCCGATTAATGTTGCGTATCAAATAATTTATGAAAAAGAATCAAGTTATGATTGAACATTACATTGAAAATCAACGCACATGCAACAATAAGTAGGAAAGTATCGGAGAGGAGGGTTTTAGTACCTGACATGGAAGGTGCAGAAGCCATAATTGAGAGAAACAGAGGAATCTCATTGAAGATTGAATTCCATGAATGATAGGTTTTGGAGGAGAAGAGGAAGAGAATTGAATCGGAAAAAATTGAGAAGATGGTTATTGCGGTTATGGTAATAATAAGAAGAAGAGAGTGAGAGTGGTGTTGTGTGTGTTGATGAAAGCAGCGAGTGAGTTGAGAGAAGGCGAGGCCAAAGAAAGACAGATAACAAACACAGCTGCAAATGCAAATGAGATATCCTGTTACGCTCGGTCCACACAAATATCGTTTTATTATTTCTTTAAGATATTTTTATCTTTCTCCTCCTTATACTCTCTTTTTCTCATTTGTGTGAATCAATCAATAAATTAACCAATAATAATTTTATTTGAGGGATAAGAGATTAGACTCTTAATAAGTGGTCAAGGCATTAATTATGGATTCTTGTGTATGAAAAAAATTATTCAAACGAGAAAACTCACCTTGCATATGTGTTTAATAAATTTTTGACAATGATTAATACTCCCTCCGGTTTCAAATATAAGAAAAGATTCTTTTTTTAGGTTTATTGAATAATTAATGTATTTGTTTTACAATGTAGACCAAATACATTAACTACTCAATAAACTTAATAAATGAATTTTTTCTTATATTTGAGACCGGAGAGAGTAATTGTTAAACGATAGTGAAATTTTGTTTCATTTGATTTGCCACATTTGTTTTTCATATGTTAGATAAAAGTGGTTGGGTAGCAATCATGTAAAACAATTTTGCATTGACATTCTATTTCTTAAATTCTTTTTTAAGAAATGCTAAAAACAATTTCTTTATAACACTTGCCTTTTCATCGGATAAAACAATCCATTTATAAAGTGTAAAATATGTATGAGTGAATGTTAAAGATAGTATTAGAAAAATGGTGTTCATAACACTTTTTTCTTTTTTTTTTAACTTATCATTCATATTCTCTCTATCACGTAGGTTCAATCCACAAACATTTCATCTCCTTGCTAGCAATTCAAAATCAACATACATTTTAGACAATAAAGCTAAAAATATTTTAAAAAAAATATTTCATACAGATCACAATAGACATGAGATTGCCTTCTATGTCAATGTTGTAGGACAATGAATGCGTTCTCCTTACAGGGAAGACTCAGAAGCAACTTATTGAATATTAAGGTATTTAAAAATTAATCTCAGAAAAGACTTGTACTTTAAGGAAAATAACAAGCAATGTTCTTTTTATCTTTACATATGCAGATTGAGCAAGGACAACATATCCATTACTTGATGTTTTCCTTCTATGTCAAGGATGAATTTGTTGTGAGTGCTCATTTCATATGTAAAGATAACGACACCTCTTTTGTTGTTTTCCTTAAAGTACAAATCTTTTTTGAGTATACACTGGAAAGAGTGCTCAATCGACATATATTTACGTTTTAAGTGCATTTACATCTTATACTAGGCATATATTTACATCTTGTAGCCAAACATATATTTACAGCACCTTGTTTTTTTAGCTAACCTTTGGTATTTTTTTTTTGTTTACAAGAGAGAAAAAAAACAAACTAACCTTTGGCATATTTCCATTTCAACAATAAAACTATCTTGTTCTAAAATTTTACACTGAAAAACAACTCTCTAATAAGTACAAAATGGACTTAAAAGGGATGAAAATCAAGTTACAGTCCCGAAAATTTAAAATATAAATAGAAGGGCAAAACATCACTACAAAGTGGCATAACCAAAATAGAGTGAAAACTATGCCACCAAATATGAAAGTCAAACATAAACAAGGGTTTGAAAGTCTTCAGCCACCACCACAAATAAAGTTTGATCTGCTCAAGTAAATGATCCAAATAAAACTGTGTTGTTGATAATTTTTTTGAATTGCACTCTTTTAAAATGATCAAGATATAAGCTAGCCAAATCACTTGAATACAACCATGAGACTCCTTTCTGAAATGTGTCTCCTTGATATGATTTGTAAAAATCAAACAAATAAAATAAAAAAATCAATTCAAATCAACAATTTATCTTTGACCTTTTTTCTCCTTCTTTCATATTTGGGTCCAAAACTGAATTAAATCAAACAAACACAAACAATAATGATCAGGGTATGCTACAAAAATAAATACCAATACTTTATTGATATTGTAAAACGAAATATAAAATGAGATCATTTTTTCACTAGAATTTTGTATATATTATAAAATAGAGAAAATTATTCCATAACTTTTTTCAGCATTGATTTAGGGGATTATATTTAATAATGTTTCAAATTAAATAATAAGCCGACGAGTCATAAAGTGATGTGTTTTCGCGTTCTCTCGACTTTTAGGATTAGCCGTCTGCCACATTCTTTCGACTTTTCTCTCCTTTCATTCTTCCATCCCAATGGATGTTTTTTGGTTATTTTTGGTATGGAATCACCTCTCTCTCTCTCTCTCTCTCTCTCTACTTAAATAAGTGGTTATCCACATGTATTTACTTACTCTTTTTTGTGTTTTTTTAGCGTTCGTTGTCTTAGCACGGTGTTGTGTTTGTTCGTCGTCTTGTGCACATTGTGTTAGGAGGTCGTCTTGAGCGAAGTTTGTTGGTGTTTTCATCTTGGCACGGTGTTCGTTGATTCATATTGTTGTAATTACATCAATTGATTAGAAATCTGATGAAGACTTAAGCGTCAATGTTGCAAATCCGAAAACACAAATATTTCAGGAAGCCAAATCAAACAATAACTATTTACTACTCTATGTCTCAGATTATAAGCCGTTTTAGCTATTTCATACGTATTAAAAAATGCAATCAACTTTGTATCATAAAGATATATTATGACTTGTTTTACAAAACCGTCATTATTAAATGATATTGGAAAGATAAATTAAACAATTGAAAGAAGAGAGAGTAATAAATAATTAAATATATAATAGAAAAAGTAATATTAACTATTTATCGGTATTGATTTTAGCTTCTTAAAAAAATTATTCATTGATATTGTAAAGGAACTTATAATTTAAGACAATTTTTTCTTCTTCAGAAAGACTTATAATTTTTTAATTAAAATCTAGCAAATTTACTAATAGAAATACTTATAAATTATTCATCGACTATATACTAACACTGACAGTAGAAGTTAAACTTCCGATTTTAAAAAATATGGGTTAAGTCCTTGCCAGCTTGAAAATTCACAGAACATATTCTATTTGAAACAAGGGTAAAACTTGTTCGAGCATAACCTCAAATAAAATGATTTGAAGAGACATACCTATGTGACAAAAAGTAATAGAAGAATAAACTAAACAATGTATATTTTAAAAATAACTAATAGATATGTCTTTTCTTTTATTTTATTTTATGAGTGTTATGGCACATAGGATATAAGAGTTGATAGTAGAATGTAACCATGGGTATATACCACGAGCAAATGGTTAAGATAGTGGAGCATATACCAAACACAAACACGCCAGAGTGGGGGATAGTACGGCTGAGTTCAATATACTGGTCATGATTAATGTACCAACTTTATCATGATCCAAAACACTAATCGAGTAACCGTGACTATAATAATATGGGATGTATAATCCCTCAAACTTCTTCTATTTACCTTAAAAAAAGCACAAGAAAATAAAACAAGTCCCAGGTTGGTCAATGTTTTGGCGCTAAGTCAATTGATTCCATTGACAATCATCATTAATTAGATCAATAAAGAAGAAGGCACTAGGTCATGTCAAAGTTTAAGATAAGAGGTATCATCAATAAAGAAGAAGGCACAAGGTTTTGTCAAAGTTTAGGATAAAAGTGTGTATAGTTATAGTTTTGCTTTTGTTATTATTATCTCTATCACATATTCATAATTTTGCTTTCAAACGGCTAAAAGATGAACACTAACGTCTCAATTTATTCATTTTTCTATTACATTTAATTTTGTGTGCGTATATTATTGCACCCGATTATAATTTTTTGGGTTATGCTAACCGGTGCCCTTAAGGCAATGGTTAAAGAAACCAAAAAAAGAAAGTTTTAAGTTGAAAATAATATTTTTTAAACTTTTGAGGAGTTGAATGTACAAGTTTCAATGTGAGATTACTATATACCACACTTATTTGTAAATATATCAAAATAAGGTCCTTTTAAAGTGCAAGTTGTTCCATTTTACTTGAATAGTGTATTGTTTTTATTGTTGTTGAATTGTTGATATTTTAATGAGATTTAACTAAATTTAAAAATTTATTTTTTAATAATAGTTTAAAAAAGATAAAATGATAAACACAATAAGTTAAATGAAGGAAATAATCGGAAGAAAAATTACTACATAAAAAACATATAGGTTTTTTATATATAAGTATAGATTATATTCGATAACACTACCAAAAAAAAGAAAGATTATATTCGATAAAGAAAAATAAACTCCTTGCAGCTCTCTCCTCATAAGTTAATAATTTTAGGGTCTTGTTAACAAGTGTCCTTGAGATACTCTTTAAGGATACTAAAAGAAGCAATTATTCTATAAAAAAGCTAAATATTTCAATTTCCGATGCATTGATTACATAAATTTTCAAAAAAAAAGTTACTAAAGGTCTTAAAGAGTACTACGGCCTACGAGAGCAATGGTTAACATTTTTCATAATTTTATCAATAGGGGTTGAGTTCGTTAGAATTCACAACGTAACATATCCATGTTCAAATCTTATCTTAAAAAATGTCTATATAGTATCAGACATTATCTCGAATATGATTACATTCTATGGAGAAAATCTATAAAAAAAAATGAATTTAATACTTCCTCATATCTTATATATAAAAGTTGTAAAAATATTCAAAAAGTTACATTTACATCCATTTTGATATTTTTTTATATTTCTTCTTATAATAAAGATTAAATTGGAGAGAGTAGTACCATAAACCAAAGCTATGTTTGGATTGATGGAAATGGGTGAAAATGGAATGGAATGGAGTGGGATGAAACTATGTTCCATTGTTTGGTTTTGTAAAAAATTAATGAAATTGAATAGAGTATGATGGAAGCCATTCCATCCAATATCATTCATTTAACAAAATTTTCATTCCACCCAATTTAGGGTGTATCCAATGAAATAGAAAACATTGATAAATACAATCACAACTTTGCCCCTACCTTTTCTATTTCATCATCTGCTCATGCTTCCCTCATTCTTTTTTCGTTTTTATTCTTTTTTTTTCCTACCGTTTTTGTATTCCTTGGTGCCTTTATCATCTTCTACAACTTACTGTTTTTAATATCACTTCTTTTAATTAATATCCGATCAATCGATAAAGTATTATTTACAAATCTCTTCCATCCTATTTGCTACAGGGTGGCATTTATCATGGAAAGGGTTAATCCTTTCCCACCACAAGAAAAATGTTTTTTGACCTTAGATATAATAATAAAATAATTCAATGATTGTGATCTTTTACTTGCTACCCTTTTTCAACTTTTTGGTTTTATACTTGAAACAAAAATTGAGACCCCACAACATATAAAATAATGATAAGTGAGTGGGCCATTTTTTATGGGCTTGTGGCCA
>Ga0315914_1010679_pt1 | contig 11334 bp, 7 predicted proteins | sample MpolenodulesMG_FD_203920 | JGI IMG/M metagenome (GOLD analysis project Ga0315914, IMG submission 203920) | Medicago polymorpha root nodule microbial communities from Los Angeles, California, United States - elongated nodules | ecosystem: Host-associated > Plants > Roots > Nodule | place: USA... | reverse complement strand
AAAAAATGCTGGTGAAAAGGTAATTATTCCAAGAATGAACTTAGTTCCGAGTGATCCTGGACTGCCTTTCAAATTTACTAGAAGACAATTCCCGTTGGCTTTGTGTTTTGCAATGACAATAAATAAAAGTCAGGGTCAGTCGTTGTCTCATGTTGGAATCTATCTTTCCAAACCAGTTTTTACACATGGACAGTTGTACGTCGCTGTGTCGAGAGTCACTTCGAAAAAGGGATTGAAAATGCTTATACTGGACGAAGAAAACCGCGTGTGTACTGAGACCACTAATGTTGTGTACCGTGATGTTTTTCGGAACGTTTAACCGGTTGTTCCTGATGACGGAGGTGTGTATGATTTTTTTTTTTGTCTCATTTATTTTGTTTGATCGTGTTGCTTCTGATTTTTTTGTAAAGTCCTGTGACGATGTCATCCAGGCCAATAGTTTGGTGAGTCGATTACATTAGTGCAAATGTACTTTTGCTTTTTACTTTTGGAATGCCTCTGTTGGTGAACTATATTTATGAAATTGAACTAACTTCTCATAATTTAAAATGTAGAATCCTGTTGATTCGCCTATACCCGGAGTAATTGCTGCAATGAGTGGACAAAGTTTTCTTTTCAAATTGATCCCTAAAGCTATTTTTAATGATGATGTTATAGGAGGTCCTACCAAGTTACGAAAATCACAAGTGATGCTGAGATTGTTAGAAGGCATCTGCAGTGCCGTGGAGATAACGTATGAGGATGATCGTGATTGTTTTTATGGCTTCCGAGCCTTTTTAATTTGCTTCAATAACCAAGTGTTCAACTACTCATTGAGCAATCTGCATTGTTTCGTTTCATTTTCGTGACTTCATCCGGATTATTTGGTGTTTTGTGTTTTTGACTGTGTAAGCCTGCTAAGGCTTTCGTTGTTTTTACTTTCAGACGACGTTATATTTTATTATAAAATGCACCAAGTTTATTATCATTATTTTCATTTTTTAATGCATCATCTAAGTTGGTAAAACTATGATTAATTAATTCATTATTTTACAACAAGTTGTGTTTAAAAAATATGTTTCGTATACATGTTGCGTATAGGTCCTTCTTTTAATTTGAAATTTATTGTTTCTAATTTCTAATGTATCATCTAATAAAACTAAGAAGAATGATGTTTGTGAAAACCTTTTTAACTTCATTTTTTTAATTTGTTAAAATAAGGGAAAACGAAATAATGTATACAATTAAGACGATCGTTGGTGCTCCTCAATAAAAGAGTTTTACTAAAAGTTGTGTTTGACGAATATGTTTCTCCAACGATAAAATACTTACCGTGTATAATTATATTTACAAAGTTGGACATATCGTCTTTCTCTTAATTTTAAGTAACACTTTCCGTTCTTTGTCAATTTTTTGTTTTTTACATTGGTTTTGTTCTTTAAGATTCTCAGCGTGTGATCTTACATAAACGTTTGCAAAGACCAATTGGTTATCGCAGACCGACGTCTAATGGAACCAGACCGACGTTAAATACTAATAATTCGGTCATAAAATCCATTAAATAATTTTCGTTTATTGATACAAAAATCCAAATAAGTATATATACGTTGATATTTTTATATAATATGCAATAGATAATACAATAACGATGCGTTATATTCATATATTGTGTATAAAATAATCAATTTGCAGTTTAATAAAGTTTTATAAAATCAAGACAAAAAATCGTAATTCTAGCCCGTGCTTGGCACGGGTTTCCAAGCTAGTTTGTACACAAATTAAGAAATTGAATGAAATAATAATTAGTTATAACATTTTTACTAAACTACTCAAGAAAAAGACAAATTTAAAGTTGCATTGAATATTGTACGAGAGAAAAGTTTGAGTATTTATTGAAGGTAAAGTTGGAAGAAAAAAGTATTAAAAATGTAGAGTGACATTCATTTTGAAACAATTTTTTTGGTTACGGTGACATTTATTATGAAAGGGAGGAACTACTATACAATACAAGTGGTGTCCCTATATCTATACGTTTATCTGTTGACATTTTGATCGAGAGACCCGTACCCATCTATCATTTATAGAAAAGAAAAAAAAATTTGAAAGAATTTATAGAAATGTTAGATAGCACATAGCAAAACGTTTTAAATTTTCAATCATAGAAATGTTAGATAGCACATAGCAACACGTTTTAAATTTTCAATCACATAGTCTTCTTGCTTGTGTCACTTGCAGTTGGTTCACATCCATAATATTAATTTAATAAAAATTTATGGATTAAATATGTTTTTGATCCTATAAATATTTTTATTTTTATTTTAATCCTTCTAAAAAAATTCTTTGACTATTAGTTATATAAAATTTTCAATCACCATTTTTTGTCTTTATTTTTTAAGACAAATTATGTGTAGTCTTTGCTTTTTTTAATGAAATTGTGCATAAATGTGTAGAATACCGTAAAAATCTCTCAAAAAATTAGAATTTTTTAACAAAACATGAATTAAATGAATTTTTAATCGCAAAATATATAAAAAAATATATATTTAATTCATGTATTGTTAAAACAAATTGTTTTTTTAGAGATTTTTATAATATTATAATTTTTTCTAAAAAAATTTATTCAAAATTATACATTCTACATATGAGTTTGCTTAACAGGAAGGACCAAAAACGAAGATGAAAAACTTTTAAAAAACTAAAAGTTGAACAATTTTTTAAAAAAAACTATAACTAAATGTTATGATATTTATAAGAACGATAACATATTTAACGCAAATTTCATTAAAAAGAAAGACAAACACCAAATTTTAATTTTCCTCTATTTCTGATCTTGTAAGACGCAAACCCCCTATTGTAAATTTTAATTTTATATTTTCTATCTTATGGATTCATAATTTTTTATTTATTTATTAAAGTAACGTAAGTGAAGTCATAAGTCCTAGTTCAACTGATAAAAATGCCGAAATTGTTAGGTCGGACGTCATGACCGGCGTTCGAACCCCGGTACCTCCACTTTATCTATGTGAGTTTATGATGGCTTTGTCATCTCGTCTATCTACCACACAAAAATAAGTAACTAGAGTGAATATATATTATTACTTTATTAGTTTGTTGAGCTTAAATAGTTTGTTGAGCTTAAATTAGTTTTAATGGTGAAAACTCCATTGTTAGGGTTTAGTAGTGCTTATTTAGAATTATTGTATATGATCAAGACAAACAGAGACCGGTGATTCAGAGAATACAAACTAAAGACGTTGTATATAGGCGGAACACCCGAAAATAAAACTTCATACAAAACACCCCTACACCTAACACCTAGCCCAACCCTACCTTCAACACCCATGAGGACAACATCCACTAAAATAAACATCACCACCTAAAACTAACTCCTTCACAAAACGACCACTGAAAAACGATATCCATAACCACATTTCGCCACTACTCATCCCAAAATAATACCCCTCTAAATGAAACACATTGTCCTCAACACCTAAGTTGAGCCACTGTTCCATAGATCAATCAGCTTCCACCACTTAACAACCTCTGGTCCACCGAAAGAACACCAAAACAGTCCAAAATCAAACTTGAACAGAAGAACTAACTCCGGATCTCGAATCAAAAATGATCGGCCCACCAGACTTCAAGACCAAACCAGATGAGCACCCCTAACCCCCAGTCCACCAAAGAAACATTGTAGCCCGCCAAACAAGAAAGCAGCTCAACACCAACTCCTGATCTTGAAGCAAAAGTAATCGGCCCACCAGAATCCAGCACATAATAAGTAAAACAGACGACAAGAATTGCGGTGGTGCAAACATCAATCAAAAAGGGAAAAAAAACGCAGCTCGAAGGACATGCACCCTCAAATCACCCTAAACACCTAAGCAACCCCAAACTCAAACAAAAGGTAGCGACAACGGATATGGACACGAATAGCAAAGACGGCCTTCAAAAGGAATCACCCACAACAGCCACAAAAACACTCACCTCCTCACCTTAGCAACACCAACCACCCCCTTTTACCGAATCACCACCACCACTACGCATCACCACCACTACAACACCACCGCGCATCACCATCACCACCACTGCATCACCACCTATCGGGTTAAACGACACCAAACCACAAAAAAAAAACAAGTTTGCTGCCACCCAAAATAGAACAGCAACATAAAACACCAAAACCAACAGAACGGAACAAAAACAATATGAATTGTATATGTATTTTATGAACCTAGTTTATTTGTTGTATCCAAGGACGGATCCAGAAATTTTAATAAGTGGAGTTAAGATCAAATAAAAATATATAAATTCATAAACGATAAAATGTTGACTTTCCTTATAAAATGATGATGAGTTTGTATATCAAAAAAGTTAGAGTTTAAAAAAATTATATTATTGTATATCTAAAAATTCAAAACATCTTAATATCTAAGTATTATAATTGTTCTCAACGGGTCTTCATATTTTGAAAGTGTTGTAAGATTTTGTTTTATTTTCAACTGGGTGAAACATATCACTCTCTAAGTATGAGAAAAATTGAGAGAATTTATACTTTTATGTATGTGATCAATAAATCAATTCAAAATTCATCTCTCATATGGTTGTGCATTTGATTATTCAGAAAATTCATAGTTGAGAAACTCCTTTCAACAAATGCAATTCCAGCAAAAGAAATGCTAACTTTAGAAGTAAATACACCATTCCATAAGCAATGTGTTGTTTAGTTTCCATCACCATTCTTAACATGTCACTTATTCCATAAATTGTTCACTAAAATGAACATCCATGATATTATATATTAATTTATATAATATATATATATATATATATATATATATATATATATTAGTTTGTTTGAAGTGTACTCAATAAAAGGTTTGTTAAAATACTATGATCAAATTATATTTGGCTAATATAACTATCTAAATAGACATAATTTTATTATAAATGAAATGAATTTATGAAACATATTTGGTGCTACGGTACGCATGCCTAGCAGGTCAAAAAAACTATCAGTATTTTTCACATCGGTGGGCATCTTAGCCGATGTGAAATATACTTATTCGACATCAGTTTCAATGGGTCAACCGATGTGGTAAACTATTATATAGTACTTAATTATCACTTGTCAAATCCGTGGTTATCTGCCGGATGTGGAAAACGACTTATCACAAAGGTTACTTACCCGATGTGAAATGTTATAGACATACAATTCCTCACCTTTAGTTACATCGGCTGGGACCCGATGTGAAAAGTCGATTTCCACTGCTGTTAAATGTCATTTCTGTAGTAGTGTGTATATCAAAAAAAGAAATTTATGAGTGATGTTGGTTTTGGACCTTGAAGTGTGTTCCTCCCAATATCTCAAGTTTGATTCTCCCTAATGCCAATTTTAGGAGACTAACTTAGCTTTTTAAAAAAATCAAGTGGGGTTAACTGCCCCCATTTTCTACTACTTGCATCTATGTCGGGTGGTATTATTAATTATTTGTATTCTCACAATAATCAAATGAAAAATAGTTCAAAAGAAAGTCAATTTAAGAGAAAATTGAAGAAATAAAATGACAAATTCCCAATGTCATATCAGAGAAATATATAGTGGGCGTGGATTGAATCAAGAAGCTAATTCTAGGAGTGCAGGGAATGCTCCTGTCCCAAGTGCTAGGCACCCACTCTGAGATGCTAAGCATCCAGGCTACTCATTTCTGAGTGTTTGACCACTTCCATTTCCGTGAGGCATTCCTCTGTACAGATATATGGGAGTTAGGCATACGGGAGAATGTCTTAGGCATGCATGTGTCTCATTTTTTGGAGCATTATTTAAGCATTCTTTCTTTAATTTGTTGTGTTATCTTGTAAAATCAAATGAGTGAACATGTGTTATCTTGTAAAATCAAATGAGTGAACTTTTAGAAACTTAGAAGTTAATAGTTGAGTGCTTTTGGGTAAGGTTTTTGGGTTCAGAAACATTGTGAATGGTTTGGATAGTGAAAATCTTTCGGTCCATCTCGTTCACGAGAAGAAATTAGAAAATGGTAGAAATTAGGTTGTTCTTTGAGAACTCTTGTGAAGCTAATTTTTTGTGATTCTTTTCTATCTCTTTGTAAGAAACTCATAGATAGTAGATTAGAAAGTTGTTCTTCCCCTAATCGTAAGTCATTTTTGGGTTGAACTGTGTAATCAAATATTCGTATGTTTGCTCTTCTACTCTCTTTATCTTATTGTTCTTTGGTTCAATATTGTGGTTTTTCTTTAAACTTTGTAGTTGTTGCTTGAATTGTTGATTATCATTGACACTTGTTCCACGTAATGGAACCAAACTATATACTTCCTCCGTCTCTTTTTACATGAATACTTAATAAAAATCGTGAGTATTAGGAAAAGTGGTTGAAGTAATAAAAAAAATTCGAAATGTATGTAACTATTACTAAATTACCCTTGATGTATTAATGGATTCAATGATGATTTTTCATATTCAAGATAAACTAGTAGTATTTTTTTTTTGGTTCGGTAGCTTGGTGGCTAGAGCTCACACAATTAAATATGGAGAAGTGGGGTGTCCGGGGTTCAAACTCTGATCCCTGCATAAACTAGTAGTATTAATGAGGGATATAATTGGAAAAAGAATAATAAATATATCTAAAAAATTATATAAGATCATATTTAGGGATAAAATTTTCTTTTATAAACGGTATTATAATTAAGGGTTGAGGTAGAAGTATAATAATGTCTGATTTTGTTAAACATGATTTCTCTTCGAGCAAAAAACGGTACTATTTTATTATTAGAACTTTTGTCTCTGAATTTTAGGTAGAAGTATAATTGACAAAAACATTTTATTTTAGAAAATGCAAAGTTTCATTTCTAGTTTTACTCTAAACTTAAAGAAAATGTAAAGTTTCATTTCTAGTTTCACTTTAAACTTAAATAAAAAATAATTTATGATGAATAATGGCTCCCTTGGCTCAAAACACAACAAACAACACTAATGGTTCCCTTCAAAAAAAAACACTAATGGTTAACAAGTAAAAAGAAACATTAATAGTTAAAAACCGTTGCAAAATTGGCAGCCAACAAAGGAATATATACATTAAGAGAAAGACATAAATAATTCTCAAACCCAATCCATGGATTGGCCTTGCCATTCCGGTGCACCTAGTAATGCACATTATTCTTTGCATCAAAGGATCCAAAACCAAAATTATATCAAGCTTCTGAATGCCTAGAACTTATTTTTCTCATATACTTAATTATTAATGCAAACTATTTCACATGACTTCACATTTTTGTTAAACAAATATATTTATCATTTGTTTTGCATGCCTATTTTTAAACTCATGCTATTTTGGGAAAATTACTAAAAGAGCTTTGCTTTAAGCTCTTCCCTCACCGAAGAGATTCGCCAGATATTTCTCAACATCTTCAGGGGTAAAAACGACATATTCCTTCGTTTCACTAACGGTTCCCGCCATAATCTGGTGAGTATATAACTCGCGGTAAATTGGAATTATTTTTCTTGCGAGAGAAGCTTTTATCTCTTCGCGAAATTCTGATTCCGGCAAAACAAACGAACTCTGATTCCGATAAGCTTTGTCGAATTCCAGTTTGAATTTCATAAACACCTTGTTCGCCTTCGCCACTGTCATCGCCGCCGTTGGATTTTCCGGCAATGATGAAAACACTTCTCCCCACGCTACTCTCTCGTACTTCTCCATCAACTTTTTCACCTTCTCCATGTGATTCAACAACCAATCATCGCCGAGAACATATTGCAAGTTTGATTGACGAACCTTCTCCACCACGTGCCGGAGATTGTTTGCGAGAAATAGGTAAGATAACGATACATTCTTGCATTGTTTCGATTTGCTATCGATTTTGCAAAGAAGAACAAGAATCAGCCACGCTATTCGAACGGAAAATCCAGTCTCCGTTTCAAGAGTACTGTTTGATGATTCTGGACTGTATAAGTAAGATTCTGGCAACGGTGACTTCAACGGTGGAGGAGTGTCGAAGAATATTTCAGAGAGCACATTGCTGTAATCTGCAAGAGTGGTGAGATACTGCATTGTTTGCTTTGTTAGGGAATGAACACCACCGAAATTTGCCTCGGATTTGGAAGAATCCTTCAATATTGTAGACTCTAATTCCAAAAGAAGATTTCTTACACACTCTATTAATCGGTGTTGCGAATTATATGCTTGAGATTTAACGACGGCAGTTGAATTAAACGAGAAAATTGATTCAATCTCCGGCAACAACAAGGTGATTGTAGCATACATATCAAGCAATCGAAAAATCTTCTCCGGCTTTGATTTCTTTGTTTTTGCAACAAGTTCAGGAAATCTGAAAAGCAGAATAGCTCCATCCTTAGAAATCTCAGCAAAACAAGCTTCTTTGATGGAATTTGAAGCGAAGATTCGATCGCAGAGGTTCCTCTCTCCGGCAAAGAGCGTCCTCACTGAGATCTTAACCGCCTCTAACCAACTGTTGATTTTCATCTCAAGAACTTCCCAATCCATCTTATTCACCTTCGAAAAACTTTGTTCCTCAACGTTGAGTTTATAAATACCTTCATCGACGATAGATTTTCTCACCGTGGTGTAAACTTTTATACATTCTTTTCCATAACCGTTTTTAACCATGCACTCAGCAATAATTCTCAAATCATCCACGGCATCGGAAGAAATATGTTCGACTTCAGAGATACGATCCTCTGCAGCGCGAATATCGTCTTCTTCCGGTGTTCCTCCATCAAAAGAACAGCAAGAAGTTCTGGAGGATCCGACGGAGAAGGATTCAGAGTCTAAAAAGGCCTGGTTCATGGTTAATATCTGGTAAAACTCTTTTTGGAGCCTCTTCATAGCGATTTGCATTAGGTTTTGTGCATGGATGAGTTTCGGAGAAGATGGTTCGAGCTCGAGTAACGAGTGCATGGCTCTTTGAAGTTGGTTAACGTGGTGAATATACTGAATGGCTTCGTTTCTGTCGTTGTAGAAGATGGAAGTTACTTTCGCATAATCCGAGGTCTCGGAGTTCCATTTTTGTATCAGTGCTTCTGCTGCTTCTATGCGTGTTGTAGCTTTTCTGATTGAAGGTGTTGCGCTTTTGGATGAACTTGAAGTTGAATTAGATGGTGAACTGTTGGGATATACTGAAAACGACGGTGTTTTAGGCTTCAAGCAAAATATTCTCATTTCTGCAAAAGATGATATATAGGTTAATATAGTTATGTGTTTTTGTTTTGTTTTGTTTTGTATTGTTGTTGTTAAAGTTGAATGTGTTTGTTAATTTGTTGGAAAACAAAAGTTGTTATTGAAGAAGTCGTTTGGAGAATGAGATGTTCTTGTTCTGTTTGCGCGTGTAAAGATTTTGTGTATTTAAGTTATAAATGTTGCTGCTAAAGGATTATATATAGAGGTTGTTTAGGATGTAGCGGTATATGAACGACGTTTGCTATTTTGATTTATTTGACTTTTAGTTAAGACTTTTTGGCTTGGTACAAACGTATCATCAGATTTTGTATCCGACTGTGGATAATTGGATACGAGGTTTTCACACTTATTGGTAGGGGCTTTTGATTTGACTTTGAAAGTTCCCGGAAATAAAATTAATTGGCACACGCGAAAAGACCAAGATTATGTGTATGTGTCACATGAATTTGTTTTTTCTAAATCATGCATGATTCAGTCATTGCTTAGCTAATTATGGATCTGTATACGAAATAAGAATAGTTAAAGTACGTTGTTTGGAGAGAAAGCAATTTACCACAAGCAAAGAGCCGGAACTTAAGTCAAATATATAGAATTCCTAAAACATTGCCAAATGAAAGTTTGTTTACGATTTATATATAAGCATGTTCACATTGTGTAACTGAGTAAGATTGGCGCTTATATAATTTGGATACGATATCAATTACGAATAACCCAACTGAGGGGTCAAATTCGGACATAAACAAGCACTTGCAAATTACTACGACGATAGCTTATAATGTCACGTAACCATCCTTTTCAAATTCAAAAGAAATAAATAATATATCGCGCAAGCATGCATGAAATGCCACGACAAGTGATATCATCAACACTCGAGACGATTCTCGACATTTCACGCAATTACAAACGAAAATCATGCATGCTAATTCACCCAAGAAAATATGTATGCTAGACACAATACATGATCATGAGTTGAATAAGACAATAAATTTAATAGGTCATGCTAACCGGTGCTTCTGGGATAAGGAAGTTAAAAGGAAAAAAATTAAGTTAAAAATGAAACTTTTTAAATTTTTAATGTATTAATTATACAACTTTTAATGCAAAATATTATTATATTTGACTCTTTAACTAGTGCATAAGACACGGGTTAACATTTCCCAAATTTAATTTATAGTTTAATTAGTTAAATCATTAAAGAATGGCAACCGTCGACATTTTTTTTTTGTTATGGATGGCAACCGTTGACATGTTTAGAATATTGTACCATAGCACATGATTCCCTTCTTCGTGAACATCAATATACAGTATACTCCTACAAAAAAAAATCAATATACATAATGTACGTGGTTAAAAATTGTATATGTAAGAAACTTTATGGGTCACTTTTCTATGAAATAATTAAGAGTGAGAATCACACTTGACTTTCTTTTAATAATTTTGCTTCACGCTCATTCAAATATGATTTTGGCTAAATTATTTTTCTGACCACTTAATCTAATTTTAGGTTTTGCTTCAGGCTCTTAAGTTTTTTCATTTCATTTTTCCCTTAGATAACAAATATTAGACAAAAAAATTTAGTCTTTTATTTATTTTGGATATGTTTATTTTTCGATCGGTTAATTTTTTTTTACTTCATCCTTTGTATCTTATGCAATTCCTTGTTTTCAATGTTTTTGACCAAAAGCTGACGAAAATTAGTACATGTAACATGTCATTTTCCATCCCATTAGTCGAAGTTTTCCATAAGTAACATGTCATCCTTTGTATCTAGCAATTTTAGCAGCGGAAAAAGGAAAAAAAGTTGATGTAATGCAGAAATTGTTGGAAACCTTTTCGGGCATTTTTTACCTAGTTTTAAACAATACTAATCCCGGTTTTCCCTTAATTTTCAATTGGGTTGATAAGGGCAATCAAGAAAATGACACAGTATTTACTTTTCTTTTATTTTTAAGGAAAAGTATTTACCTTTCGTAAATATATTAGATATATTAATCAAGTCTTAGTCTCATTGGAGAACTTCTACGGTACACCTCACAAATTGAGGTGTACCGGTACTCCTGCTTCAAAAATATATAATTTAACGATCATTTTATGAAATAAAGAGTTATTTATTAATATTTATATTTTATAAAACATCATT
>Ga0315914_1010677_pt1 | contig 11335 bp, 3 predicted proteins | sample MpolenodulesMG_FD_203920 | JGI IMG/M metagenome (GOLD analysis project Ga0315914, IMG submission 203920) | Medicago polymorpha root nodule microbial communities from Los Angeles, California, United States - elongated nodules | ecosystem: Host-associated > Plants > Roots > Nodule | place: USA... | reverse complement strand
GAAAAGAGCTATCCGTTAGATGGAGCCACCCCTATGGAAAAGGCCACCATTAGGAGGAGAGGGCTATCAACGAGATGGAGCTAGTTCTCGATTCACCCATTTTGATTATTTTTACTAAATTGAGTTGACTATACTTTAAAAACATTTTTGTTGAGTCGAGAGAAAAGAGCTATCCGTTAGATGGAGCCGCCCCTATGGAAAGGCCACTATTAGGAGGAGAGGGCTATCAACGAGATGGAGCTAGTTCTCGATTCACCCATTTTGTTTATTTTCACTAAATGGAGTTTTCTGTATTTATTTTATTATGATATTCGGCAATTTATTTTTAAAGGCTTGTAATTTTATTTCATGTCTTTACAATGTCAGACTTTTCGTTGAAGTTTACCTATTTGATTGGAAATATTTACAAAGTGTGGATTTTCATGCGTATAAACGGTTGCGGATTATTAGAGTTTTATACGGCTACTAGATTTGTAAATTGACATTAAATTTTGAGAAAAGAAACTAATCGTGCCTTGTGTGTTTCCCTTCTAGTTGGTAGTGGTTGTTGTCTTCTCACTAAGTCTTTGTGACTTACCCCATCATCTTATATATTTTTTTTCAGATTTGCAGTCAACTGTGTAAGTTTCTAGAAGATTAAAGATCCTGCAATGTCACTCTTTGGGTAGGCTTTTGCTCCTTGATGATCTACTCTTTTATATATGTATATCTTGAGTCGTATATGTATCTGCAGCTATTCGAGTCTAGGCATACTTTTATTTTGGAATGTACAAATCTTAGATATGTAGTCTTTCAAATTCTGCCTGATGGCATATGTTTGTAAACAGGGTTCTGATGTTGAAATGTTAAAGATACAAAAGATACTCTGTCGAAAATTCTAGCAAGTTTCGGTTTCACATTGTACTATTTATTCAAAAGCTATTTGTCAAGTTTGGTTCTTTAGGCTGGCCAGACTTCATATATCAGTGGTCTGTGCGCCGGTCACGGCTAGAAGTTGGGTCGTGACAAATGGTCTAATCTAACTGGGAAAAAAAGTCCATTATGGACAAAAAAATTACGGGTACAATTTATGCCGAGCCATATTCTAGAACTCTTTTGGTATTGGTATATTCTGAATTCGAAAAATGGAATGAAATTTATGTACTCCCAAAAAGAAGTGATTGTATTGATTAGGTACACTAGTTGTATTAGTAACTCAATGATTTTAACAAGCGTTTTTTTCCTTCTTATAATAGAGAGTAAAACATTGTGCAGTTCAAACCAAAGAATTGAGTTTAATTGGTTAATGAGCTCCAATAAAGTGGTTTTGATTTTTATGTGAAACAATTACACAAATCATCAAAAATCAAAACGGATAACATCAAACATAAATAAAAGGTTTGCTAACGAGACTCTTAAACGAAATCCAAATTAAAAAATTATTCATTAAAAAAGTCAAATACTTCAATTTTCAATACGAATATACAATTATTTATAAAACTAATCATTTAAAATCATCAAAAGGCACTTTGGAAAACACTCGTTGCTAGTTAGCATTGTCTTTAAATAAATTTCACATATTCATTTAAACTTGTTTCCTAAGATCAAAAAGTTAGCTTATAACTTATAGCGGATAATTTATAAGTTTGTTTGACCAAATAAGCTATAAGCTAGTCATTAGTCGTCAGCTATAAGCAGCGACATATTATTAAGTAATAAATAATCCTTTATCATTGTTAATAATTAATTGCTATAACTAATGATATGGATTATGGTATAAGACGTCCATCTTTTCCATTTCAAGTTTATATGAGAATTCCTCTTCAATTAATATGTTGTGACTTATTTAATAATTTGATTATTGTTCAGTGTAGCCACACCCACTCCCTCCATGAAGAAGTAAAATAGGAAATCACATTGCACCTTGGATAGCTTGGATCTCTATGTTATCACAAGGATAAGTGATTACTGATTAATTTTTAAAGATCATTGATTTGGATTGACATTGTAGCTTGTTTGATTTCTTATTGTTTGTATTAAGCTTGTCAAATAGTACTATTAATGAAGTTAAGATTCAGTCAGGTGAATGAAGACATGATAGTTACTGTTATTCTTTGTAGAGGATGAATGTATTTAATCAGTTGCAATTCTGGGTTTTGTCAACTTCATAAGTCTGGGGTACATAGTCTTGTGTAGGAGAAATTCAGAATGAGACCATGCTAAATTAGACGTTGCTCAAAAGAAAATACTTCTCGTCGTGTCAAATATTCTATAGCCAAAAATTTAGCACCGCTCAAAACTTTTATTGGAGTAATATAATATACTCTCCATGGCCAATATAAAATTTGATGATATGGAAAACATGTAAAATATTATACCATATAACCAATAATGCTATCCACGTCGTGTTGGCTCAATTATGTCAGAACGCACACGTTTATTATTTTTACAGATAAAATCATATAGTATACTTTTTTATGAGATCACGTATTTTTACGGATCAAATCAATTATGTGAAGATTTTTTTATCAGGCTATCAACACCTACTACTCTTGTCCAATAGATGATTAATGAATATGTAATTGTTTGTGATTATTATATTACACATACTACTTTTATAGTAGTGATTATTATATGCTTAATTTTTTATTGTTTTGTAGAATATGCTAGATCCAGAATTCCTTCGTATTTTATATAGACCTTGTAAGCAGAGAGACAATGCTAAGTAATTCAGAAAATAGCAGCCATGGATCCATCATCTTCTTTGCACATAGCAATGTTTCCATGGTTTGCAATGGGACACTTAACTCCATATCTTCACCTCTCAAACAAATTAGCCAAAAGGGGACACAGAATCTCTTTCTTCATCCCCAAGAAAACACAAACCAAATTAGAACAATTCAACCTTTATCCAAATTTAATCACTTTTTACCCTCTCATTGTTCCTCACATTGATGGTCTTCCATTTGGTGCTGAAACCACTTCAGATGTTTCTTTCTCTTTAGGTCCACTCATCATGACAGCTATGGATCAAACACAACCTCAAATTGAACTTCTTCTCACTCAACTAAATCCAAAAATGGTTTTCTTTGATTTTGCCTTTTGGATACCAAAAATTGCTCAAAGTTTACGAATTAAATCATTTCAATACTGGATTGTTAGTCCAGCAACAATTTCATATACTCTATCTCCATCAAGGATGTGTGAAAGTAGAAACTTGACTGAATTTGATCTTATTAAACCCCCAAAAGGGTACCCTAATTCATCATTCACTCTTTATTCTCATGAAGCAAAGTTTCTTGCTTTAAAAAGAAATTTTGAATTTGGAAGTGGGGTTCTTTTTTATGATAGACTTTTTAATGGTTTGAGCTTAAGTGATGCAATTGGGTTCAAAGGGTGTAGAGAAATTGAAGGGCCTTATGTTGATTACTTAAAACAAGAATTTGGTAAGCCTGTTCTTCTTTCAGGACCTGTTTTACCTGAACCACCTAAAACTGTTTTAGATGAAAAATGGGGTTCTTGGCTTAATAGATTTGAGGATGGTTCATTAGTCTATTGTGCACTTGGAAGTGAATGGAAATTAACACTAGAACAGTTTCATGAATTGTTGTTAGGACTTGAGTTGACAGGTTATCCATTTTTGGCAATTCTGAAGCCTCCTGTTGGGTTTGAAACGATCGAAGATGCTTTGCCAGAAGGGTTTGAAGAAAGGGTTAAGGAAAAAGGGATTGTTCATAGTGGATGGATACAACAACAATTGATTTTGGAACACTCATCTGTTGGTTGTTTTGTAACACACTGTGGGGCCGGTTCGTTGACAGAGGGGCTGACAAATAATTGTCAGATGGTGTTGATTCCACATTTAGATGGTGATCATATCATCAATGCAAAGATTATGGGAAGGGAATTGAAGGTTGGAGTTGAAGTGAAGAAGGGTGAAGAAGATGGATTGTTCACCAAGGAAAGTGTTTGTGAAGCTGTGAAAATTGTGATGGATGATGAGAATGAGATTGGCAGAGAAGTTAGGAATAATCATGATAAACTCAGGAACCTTTTATTAAACCAGGATTTGGAGTCATCTTGTGTTGATGGTTTCTGTGAGAAGCTTCAAGAATTAGTCAGGTGATTTTCTAATTAGTAGAAACTCTATCAAACTGTTATATATTCTTGTATGATTATATGTTTTCAATAAAAAATATGTGTATTTTGATCAATCTGATTGGATTCGTATAAATTTTTGTTATTGATATATTGTTATATGATCCTAACTGTTGAATGAATTTGTTGGGTTATGACGTGACACACAAGTGTCCTATTTTTGGAAAGATAGTAAAGACTAAAACCATGTGTGTTGCATCTGGGAATGATATTAGTATCACAACAATATATAAAGGATTCTTATTGATAATCAAACTGAATTAGAAAGATTCATCATAATTGTAACAGAAAATGCTAGAGCAAATCATAAAGTTTCTCACAGAAACTATCAAGACATGAAGATTCTAAGTTATTGCTCAATAAAAAGTTTCTCATTTTGGCATGATTTGCTCTTACTTCTTTTCCGACTTCATTCTCATCATCCATCACAATCTTCACAGCTTTACACACACTTTCTTTTGTAAACAACCCATTTTCATCACCTTTCTCAACTTCTACACCAACCTTCAGCTTTGTACTCATCACTCTTGCATTCATGATATGATCGGAACCAAGACGTGGCAACAACACCAGCTGACACGTGTTAACAAGTCCCTCGGTTATAGAAGCGGCTCCACAATGTGTTATGAAACATCCAATAGAAGGGTGTTCTAGAATCAACTGCTGTTGAATCCAACTTCCATAAACAATCCCTTTTCCTTTAACCCTTTCATTGAACCCTTCTGGTAAAGCTTCTTCAATTGACTCAAATCCAATAGGTGGCTTTAGTGCTGCGAGAAATGGAAAACCTGTTAATTCAAGACCAAGTAACAACTCTTGAAACTGATTTTTTTCTAATGGACCTTCACTTCCATATGCACAAAAAACCACAGAACCATGTTTGAATCCCTTAAGCCATGTTAACCATTTTTCCTTTAAAGTAGCTTTTGGTGGCTCAGGTAAAAGAGGACCTGAAAGTAAAACAGGTTTTCCAAAGAGAGTTTGGAGATAATCGGCATATAGTCCATCAATTTCTCTGCAACCTTTGAAAGCAACTGCATCTGAAAAATTTGTGCCTATGTCGACTCGATCGTACACTAAAACGCCACAGCCAAACTCTAGTTTCCTTGCTGAAGCTAGGAATCGAAGTTCGTGTGAATGAAACTTGATGCATGGATCAGGCAACCCTGAAGGTGGTTTCATGAAATTTCTGAGGTAAGCTGTTAATATTGGATTCCATATCAAGTATTGGAGACTTTTGATACCAAGTTTTTGAGTCAAGTTTGGTAGCCAATATTGAAAATCAAAGAAAACTATTTGTGGCTTTAACTCCTTCAAAAGAAGTTCAATTTGTTTATCTGTTTGGTCCATGGCTGTAGCAATAAGAGGGAATAAAGAAAAGGGCACATCTGAAGTTGTTTCAGCATTATGAGGAAGGCCATTAACATGAGGAACTGTGATAGGGTAAAAGGTAATAAGATTTGGATGAAGGTTGAGATGTTGTAACTTGTTGAGTGTATTTTTAGGTATGAAGAATGAAATTTTGTGACCTCTTAATGCTAACTTATTTGAGAGGTGAAGATATGGGGTGAAGTGTCCCATAGCAAACCATGGAAACATCGCTATGTGTAAAGGAGAAGGAGCATCCATGGTTTAATTTGATACTGAATGGAATGGACCAGGGACAGACCTATACAAATACTTAATATAAACTGTTTTATCAATTTGAGGGATAATGTTCAATCAAAAATTGAACTATAATGAAAAGACAAGAGAAGTCAAACCTAGTTGTCTTCTTGATAATTGAAGATTATTGTATTATTTTTTCTTTTATACAAGACAATTAAATATGTGCCCTATAATCAAATTTGTTAGTCAAACAAATCCTGGACCCAAGATTTTCTTGTTAATTTATGTCTTTTGAAACCATTTTGATAATCCACGATTTTGGTTAGCATATATTTAATTCATGAACCATGTGATTCCATGTGCTAACCAAAATAAATTGACCACTCCAATATTTTTCTCACAAATATTTGTTATGTTCTCTCTCCCTCTGTCACAACATTTTCCTCGTAATTTTTTATATTATTTTTCAATACCTTGATTAAATATGGAGGCATAACAAAATAAACACATACGTGTGTATTATGTGCAACTAAACAATAGTGCAAACTATATTTGCTAGAAACTATTTAAGTATTTTTTTTCTTAAAGGAGAAACTATTTATGTTATTTAGCTCCAATATTGATGAAGATAAAGGAAAATAATATTCTTCAAAAGATAACGACATCAATGGTTCTCTCAGCACAAGATTTTGCATGGGGTAATGGTATTAAACTCAAGCACAAAACATCCTAGAAGTGCATTGCCTTGCTAACTAAAGGAGTGCACTTTTAAGATGTTATTTTGTGCTTGATCATACTCCTCTGTCAATTGAAACTTGCCAGTTGAAAGGGTTGTATGATTAAGTTCGAAATAATATATTTGAATGCACTCCTTTTTGTGATTACTCATCCTATATGAAGAGATTCGATGTGATAACCTATAAAGTCGATTTGGTAGAATACATGTGTTATGTTCTCTTCATTCTTTTGAGTTTTCAAACAGACTACCAAATTTTTACACTAAGACACTTCAATGCTGACATTTTCAAGCATTTAATTTAAATTCAACATCAAGATGATACCACATATTTAGGAAGAATGTAATGTAACATAAATGAAATTAAAATTAAATAAAATTGTGTATTTTTGGAATTGATTTCACGTACTTGTGTATATTTAGTTATGATTTATTTTGGATCATGAATGAATTGATGTTTCAAAGACATGACAGGTTTTTAAAAAATGAAAATAACATATTGTATGTTAGGGGTCTTAAAAAAATAGCATCTTGTTAAAAAATTGATGGAATCTAAACTTACCTAAAACCAACATGAGTTAACACATTGGCTTTTTACCTACATGACTTAACTCACGTTGGTTCAACGTGACTTAAGTCACGCTGATGCTACCGAACGTGACTTAAGTCACGTGGGAGGTAGTTTAGGCAGATCACGTGGGAGTGAGCAATTCCCTTTGAGATAAGAGCAATTTTCAATAAACAGTTCATGTTTAGAGAATAAAAGTTAAAAGTTTCGAGAATTTGTTTTTCCACCCTCTAGGCTTCTCGCGCGTGCTTTAAAATTTTCAAAATACCCAACAACTTTTGTAGGTTTTCAGATTATATATTTCGACTTCAGTCAAAACCTATAATTCAAATTATAATTAATACGAATGTCTCTATTGGCCATCTTACCAACCTCACAAAAACTGCACAACAAAGTGGGGGATAATACGAAGGAAATTAAGAAAGAAAAGTTAAAAAGGAATGAAAAGTTAAGAATGGATGAAAATGTTGAAGAATGCTAGGCTATTTAAAGCCACAAAATATTCTTAGATTGTAACTACAGTCAAAGAAAACGTTGAAAACGAATAAAAATGCATTAAACCCACGATAAATTGTCCAAACATTATATAAAATGAATACCTACCTTGATTGATTCAGATAATATACTCTATAACATACCATGATTATGTTAAATTCTACAACAACAACATGCATTAAACATAACAACTTCAACAACATAATAAACATGTGATCGGTCAAACTTCAATCTTCATATGGTTTATCCATGCAAGCCTTGATTTATTCATAAGTCATGGGCCAAATTAAACTTTCCTGAATATATCAGTAAGGTTTGACCAAGGAAGCTTCTAACTCGATCGGTCCCTTTGAACTATGTTGAGCAAATATAAGAACATGGTTCTTATGTCATCGTCGTTTCAGAGCTTCATCTGAATGTACCGAACGTGCCAACTTGAGTTTATCGACGAACAGAGATACTCAAACATTGTCATCCTTTTTTGTGTCTTTGTGGTTGAGATGACCGTTAATTTGATCCATCTGGTCCTTCAAGCCAGACAATGTGACATCAATGAGGACCTTAAACAGATTAGGTTTTTGCCTGTTGTAGTATACTACATCTAGCTTAAAGTTTGCATCTACTGGATAAGTGTTGATGGTGTGGTTTGATAATAAACCAAATACGCCAATTTATAGAAGTTTTTGTGTGTTGTGGACCATAAAAGTTATTGGTGCAATATTGACCACATAAAAACTATGTACTTATGGTTTGGAATATACAATCTGAAATGTTTCAAAGCAACATTTTTTACAAATTCTAGGAACGATTTAGATTATATAATATGAAGAAAAAAAATATGAGAATGGTTTCAGATTATATGATTTGAAACAGTTTAGAATCTGGACGGTGTCTTGGCCATCAAGTTTGACCTGGATCCATGCATGTTCCATGTGTTTTTTGACTGATCAGCTCTTGTTAGAGACTTCCCTTGAATGTGTAGTTACAATATATGTTTGCATTTTTCTTACTAATACCCACTCACAATTTCTAAGTCATGCTCACATTCTATCATACATTTCTTTTGAGTCATTTATGATGTCAATGTTTTATTGTTAGTATTCCATACAAAGGTTTGTTTCATCTTATGGAGATAATGTGAATGGTTAAAGGGTGTTGGTGTCCACTTTGCAAATTTGCACCAAAAATCTGTCTGAATCTATGATTGTTAATCGCATTCACCTTATCCCACTCTGTCATCTTGTATTCCCATCTTCTCCCTCCTGAGGATGTGCGAGAGGTATGAAAGGTTTTTTCCTCTTCCCCTTCATCTTCTTGTGCCGCGGATTTATCATTAGGTGTCTAATATTTTTTTTAATAAGCTTACACTAATGTAAATGTATAATGAGTTCTTGATCCAATAATAAAATATGTTGAATTATTCACAATTTACATTATGTCTCTTTAAATTTTGTCATTTTCAATTATATCATTTTAATGATTTATGTCAGTATATTGAAAAAACTGGTTAAACACAATCCTGATTATAAAATCTGAAGGGGGTAAAATGGTCAATTTGGAAGATGCGTGAGAAGTAATTAGTGTGAAAAAATAAATTCTCAAAATTTGTACGATCTTCTCTCTATCTCTCTGAGTGCATCTTGTCACTGCAAAATCTGAAGATCTATAAAATGTCTTTAAAATATGAATAAAACAATTTGAAATTGAAATGAGGGAGAAGAAAATGAAGGAACTGAAGATTGAAATAAGTGGAATGAAGTGCATCGATGTTAAATTTGTCATTGATTTGAAGGGTTTTAAGAGTATAGTGAGATGAAATTTTAAAAATAGGAATATATATAGAAGAAGAAGTTTCCCAAATGAGAGTGAAAGAGTAAATGTGAAGAAGTTGTTTACAAATGAAAGGGGAGAACGACACTCATGGTCGTTCCTACTGTTTTAAAGGCCTTAGGAATAACATGAGAAAAAGAACCCTTTATAATAACATCATAAAAGTAAACTGGAATTTTAACACATGAGAATAGTAGCACCAAAAAGTAAAGACAGCTGTAACAGAGAGAAATTGCTATATCAAAGTATTTCCAATTGCACGAGTTTCTTAATAGCAATATAGCACCTGAGAACAATACTTAGAATACACAACATGAGAACAAATCAACAAACCAAAAGCACCCGAGAATAACAAAAATAGCATCTGAGAACAATACATAACTGAAATCAACAAATCGAAAAATTGTATCGTTATATGCCGAGAAAAATGTTTGGGCTTTTCAGTAACGTTTTTGGCTTTCGAATTGAAGAGTAAAATGCCAAAGAGATTTTTTTAAGGAAAAAGGCAAGAATGGACATCATTGGCCAAGAGAAGGATTTGGATTTGGGCTCATTTACTTTGTACGATTTAATATATACACCTCACCTATAAAATAAACTTTGCTAATACACCCCCACCCTATAAATTTTTTAGGCCCCCTACATTTGATCTCTCGACCATCACACTTCTAACCTATGCCCAAACTCGGCCTTGACAACTCTTGGATCTATTATCAATGATTTTATACAAATAAGATACATAAAAGTCACATGAAATTAATCCTAATTTTTTAAGATGAACAACCCCTAATTCTCTCTTTTCTCACAGCGCCAATGATTCAAATACAGAAAGCATGAATCGTCTCATTAATTTTCTAATTATCCAAAGTGTTCACAATGTGTATTCCAATCCAAAATCGCTCTCAAATCACTCTGAACACGAAAGCTTTAATCCACTTTTGCGCTCCCCACGTTTTCCACACATGCATGTTCGGTTTCTGCAATCTTGTTTTTATAAAAAAAAATGACATGCATGATTCGAATCAGACTATCAGGGCTATGCTACCGTGATTCGAATCATGTTATAAAGAAAGCAGATAGGAGGCAAAAAGTTGAAGCATGATTCAATGAGACCTATAGGTGATTCAAATCCCAAAAGCCATAATGCTACATGAACACAATTTCACTAGTTTGGAAAATAAATGGAAGTCAACAAACAAAGGGTGAGTGGAATACAAGATCGGGATAAATTTGTGAGTTCTTTTCTCGCGTTAAATAGTATTTCCTTTATAAGCAATAACTTACTTTTGAAGCTTTTTACCTGTCACTCAATGAATCAAATCTTGAAGCTTTTCACATAAACTATCAACACAAGAGGACTCTAAATTGTCACTTAGTAAAAACTTCCTTAATTCATTATGATTTTTCCTCACTTCTCTTCCAACCTCATTCCCTTCATCCATCACAATCTTCAGAGCTTTGCACACATTTTCTTTAGTAAACAACCCATCTTCATCACCTTTCTCAATTTCCACTCCAACTTTAAACTTTTTGCTCATCATTCTTGCATTAATGATATGATCTGAATTTACTCGTGGCAAGAACACCAACTGGCACATACTAACAAGTCCCTCAGTAATAGAAGCTGCTCCACAGTGTGTTATGAAGCATCCTACAGAAGGGTGTTCTAGAATCAACTGCTGTTGAATCCAACTTCCATAAACAATCCCTTTTCCTTTAATCCTTTCATTGAACCCTTCTGGTAAAGCTTCTTCAATTGACTCAAATCCAATAGGTGGCTTTAGTGCTGCGAGAAATGGAAAACCTGTTAATTCAAGACCAAGTAACAACTCTTGAAACTGATTTTTTTCTAATGGACCTTCACTTCCATATGCACAAAAAACCACAGAACCATGTTTGAATCCCTTAAGCCATGTTAACCATTTTTCCTTTAAAGTAGCTTTTGGTGGCTCAGGTAAAAG
>Ga0315914_1010675_pt1 | contig 11336 bp, 4 predicted proteins | sample MpolenodulesMG_FD_203920 | JGI IMG/M metagenome (GOLD analysis project Ga0315914, IMG submission 203920) | Medicago polymorpha root nodule microbial communities from Los Angeles, California, United States - elongated nodules | ecosystem: Host-associated > Plants > Roots > Nodule | place: USA... | reverse complement strand
GATCATTCCTCAACAAGAAGCTCAAGAGGCTGATGACTCTGAGCATGAGGACCCTGAGAATGTTGTTGAGATCAGCTCTGGGAATTCATCTTCACATATATCTTCAGAATCATCTGACTTATCTGAAGGTACTTTGAACTTCATTCGCCAGATTGATGAAAAACTACAAAAAGCCACTCAATCAGTCCCTAACAAGACTGATTCAGTAAACCAACAAACACCTCAAACATCTCCTGAAGAAACTCCCTCTCCAAGTTACTTTATACCTTTACAAATGATCCTACCAGAACCTGTTGCTGAGACAGTGGTTCCTGAGTCTGTACAAGTTACAGAGTCTGAACAAACTGTGACAGTAACAGTTTCTGAACAAGAACCAGAACAAACTCATCAAACATCCCCCAAACAAACTTCCATTTCCACACCAACTCTAGCACAACCTCAAACACAAAATTCTCCACAATAGGCTATTCCAGAACCTGTTGTTGAGACAGTAGTTCCTGAATCTGTACAAGTTACAGAATCTGAACAAACTGTGGCAATAACAGTTTCTGAACCAATTCAGACACCAACTCAACCTCCATCAACAGCTATCACCACCAACCCTCATCATCATCATCCACAATTCAGACCCAACAACAACCACCCCCCAACATGCTGAAGTCTGATATCCTGGAAGCTGAATTGCTGGCAATCAACGCTGAGGTGCAGAGGCTAGTGCAACTCAGAAGGTCTCCTACTCTCAAGTTAACTTATCAAGAATAGTGGGAAACTCTGCAGACAAGGGCATCTGAACTACTCAGTACCTTAAGTCAGAAGTGCATCAAGGTCCACAATGCTGCTTCTATGCACTATGTCTCCAATGTGCATCTTGTTGAAGATCAGGCTCCTCTGTACTTAGCCAATACTCCCTACTTCCCAGAATCAGAATACTTGACTAAGGAAGCAAGGATATTCAAGCTACTCAGGCAGACGATTGTGAAACAGCAAGAAGAAGCTAAGGCAAAAGAAGATCTCCTTCTTCAAAAGCAACTGGAACTTGAAGCTACTATGAAAATGCAAAATGACTTGATAGCCAAGTTGATGAACAAGCAACCCTAAACCTTAGAAGCACACCCACTTTCTACTTTTTATTACTTTGTATTTCTTGTTTATATATATATAAAGTTTTTCTTCAGAGTCTTTCATGTTTATCTATGTTTTTCTTCACTTTCCTTTTCTATATTTTATTTTAATGACAAAAGGGGGAGTAGTAGAAAGTATTTGATTACGACTCTGAGCCCAAGTTAAAATGAAAATTATAACAAGTTCATTTTAGGAGAATCTTTAATTATCTCAAGCTTTTTTATTTTATATACTTAAAAGGAATTTAATTAACTTGGATAGGACTTAGGGGGAGCTTACAAACCTCACCTTAAAGACTATCAGACTCAGGGGGAGTTAGAGCTTACAAACCTCAGAACCCCAAAGTTAACTTGTTAATTAAGTTAACAACAATTGATACTTTTAATACTTGTGTTTGTCATTATCAAAAAGGGGGAGATTGTTGGAACTAAGGGTGTTTCACAAGTCACCTATTGAGTTTTGACAATGACAAGGTATTAAAAATAATCAATCGGATATGCTAAACAATTTGTTCAAAGTGTACAGGGTCCATAATCAAAGTTCTATTCATAAAGATTCTGATTGAACAAGTTCAAGAGGAAAGGAATTTTATTTCAAGCTAAGAGAGTCTGGAAGAATGCATCTGAAAGAACTGCGTCTGAAGAAACGAGTCTGAAGAAGAGCTCCTAAACACACGTCATCAGAAGCAAGGTCATCAGAAGCACTGGTCATCAGAAGCATATCTCGCCAGAAGCTACTTCACCAGAGTTGACAAAGGACAATGTACGAAGTGTACGGCCACGAACTCTGCAACCACCATCTCTGCGATCCTTGTCTCTACAACAAGACAAAGATAACATTAACATTGCTGTAGACGTTGTTCCTTTTGTTTTGGAATGGATTTGAAATAAGTTCTTCATAGGACAACTATCAAATCAGGCAAAAGATCAAGGGTGAAAAATCAAAGCTTCAAAGCAAGAGAAGTTGATGTAACGGCTAAATTCTCAACGTCTATCAACTTCTCTATAAATAGGGATGAAGACATAGAGAACAGGAGGTGCTAACACACACACGCAAACAAGGCCAATACACTGCGCAAAACGTCGAAAACAAACATCAACAACTTAGAGAATTCTTTCAATTGTTTTTATCTTAGAATTTCTAAGTGTCTAGAAAAACAGAGTTTGTTCTGTTTCGTATTGTATTGTGAATACCTCTGATTGTATATCAAGTATTTAAAACCTTATTCAATTCTTTGTAATTGTTAAGTTAAGTCTCTTTCAGTTGTGATTGAACAAAGGAAGTCTCTTGGAGTTGTCCTTGAGCATAGAAGTCTCTTTCTTGTGTGATTGAGCATAGAAGTCTCTTGGAGGTGTCCTTGAGCAAAGATAAGTCTCTTTCTTGTGTGATTGAGCAACTTGTAATTTGAGATTACATTTTAGTGGAACTCTCCTTGGAAGTGCAAGGAGGACAGGACTACTTTCGGTTTGTGGAAGGAACCTGTATAATTGCTTGTGTTCTCTCTTCTTCTGTTCTTTACTTTATCCGCTGCGCATAGACTCTGAAGTAACTCAGACTCTGAACTACTTCAGACTCTGAACCTGAGAACAGTTCTCTAGAACGTAAAAGAAGAAGTTTCCAAAAACACAATTCAACCCCCCCTTCTTGTGGTTTTTCTCACCTTCACAATATATGTAGTCTCTTCGGCTTATTGATAGTGTTAAGCTCCTCTCGTTTTGGTGGTTAAAGGCAAAGATTCTCAAGATGTCCTTTAATTATCATATGTGGTGGCTTAGCCCTTTATTGTGTATGGGCATAGGTTGACTCTGGTATTTATTTTTCTTTTGCACTCTGTTTTTGTTGTAATACTTTTGTGAACGTTTGGTTTTCCTTTAACACTCCTTGTGCTTGGGAAGTTTAAAATAATTCATTTCTGTTTCTTCAAAAAAAGATATAACTAGTTTTGGTTTAATTCATTTGATCGCTGAAAGATGTTCATATCCCTCAAAGATGTACACCAAAAAATCAATTTTATAAATGTCGTTGAAAAAAGTACAAGTAGTGAGCTCATAATTTGGGAGTGAGTATATGTAGTACTATATATACTTACACATAGGGTGGGTAGGGTCCGGTTCGGGGTCCAAACACTCAATCCGGCTCAACCCACAAGTTGAAAGCTAAGACCCAAGTTTTTGGATCACATTACTCAAGTTCGATTGTTCGATTTTTGGGTTGGTTTGGTTCGGTGTATCGGGTTGAAGAAGAAATCTAGATAAGTGAGAGAAAGAAGAAAAGCAACACCAGATTCCAAAAGACCAACATTAATTCGAAAACCCAGATCTCATGAAGATGAAATAAGAACGTAGTCCAACATAATTGTAAGCATGAGAGAGTTGGGGAAGATCAGTTGTGAAGAATCAAGATGATAAGCGGGAAAAATGGGTTTTCCATAAGAGAGTGAAATGAAAGAAGGAAGACCACCACGATTGAAATAGTATGCAACAAATTCGCCGAACCTAAAATAGCATATGAGAGTGAAATTGAAAATAGAAGCGGTGGTTATGGCCTATTAGGTGTATGTAAAGTTACCTTTTTTTGTTGAAAATATTATGAAGTGTGGAGTTGTAGGTTAGGCTAAATCTATTAACTAAACGTGTATGTAATAGCTCACTAGCTCTCACATGTGAGTGTGACAAGTCAACAAAAAGGAGGACTGCACCAATGTGATTAATGTAAAATAAAAATTAAAGAGTTGCAGTCAAATACAAAGTAAAGTAGCTAGCATGTTTGGGTAACTCAGTTTTGTTCGGGTACCAACAATCTCAAATAAACAAACCGAACCGAACCAAACATACGTACAACAACCCGTAAAATTCAACGACCAACCTGTGACCCATTTTAACCCGAACCAAATGTGTAAACTGACATCAGATTGGTCGGATAAATTCGGATTGACCCGTATTTGCTCACCCCTACTTACACATGGAAACAAAAAAAGTAAAAATAAAAACACCAATTTAACCAAGAAATAAAACAAGTTAAGAAGCCACTCATAAAACAAGCAAGGACCCTCCTCCTTTTTCACCAACAACCATTTTCAAGAGATATTTTTGATTCAGTCCACCACTTTATCCATATCTCTATTAATACTCTTGAAAATTTGATCATTACGCAACCTCCGAATAGTACAAACACTCTAATGGTAGAACAAAAAAGCCTTATTCATCCTAAAGAATAAGCAATAATTATTTGTTTACACCTAAAAATAATCATTATGTTATATGATCTTGACAAATAAACTATTAGACTATTTTGCGAGGAAGTCTGCCAACCAAATGTCGGTTAGACAATACTAAAATAGTCGAGCAAAAGAGTTGATCATTTTTAAATGTCACTAACTCAATACATGGTTCTTCTAAATGTCACTAACTCAATACGTGGTTATTTCAAGCCTTATAATTGAGTCAAACCACAATGAGACCCGACGTAAGAAATTCATGTCCCCTTTTTTTGACACTATTAACCACTTTGAGGAACGAAGAGAAAACACAATCTCTATAGAGTTGCACACTAAAAACTTTATCAAAAATCACGTTAAAAAAACGAGACTCAAGTTGAACGTGGAACATCACACCCTACTATATACGAAAATGTTATCGTAACTTTTAACATAATTACAATTTATACATTTCTTGTCAAAATTTCTGTTTTAATTTTAAACATTTTCTTTTATGGATTGACATATAAATTTATTTGTTTTAAATGTTTTTAATTTTTAATCCGGCCCAATATATTCTTTTTCTTGTGTCAAACCAAACACAAGACAAGAATCCTTTTTCAACACCCTCATGTTTAAACATGAAGTGTGAGTGAACAACAACAACCACCAGAACGAGGAGCAGTGATGAGGAAACTAAGATGGGTAATGGACGGAGGAGGATTTTGGGATTTAGACATTTCAACACCAAAAACACTTGATGGCTCAGCTTGTCCTGTTCCAGAAGACCCTCTTACGTTGGGTTTATCACGAGGTACAAGACTTTCTAGACCAAGACAACTTCAATTCATGCAACTTTTCATGAATACTCCACTTCATCCCACTTTTTCACAACCTCAGGGATTCAGTCTTCAACGTGTTTTATCGCTTCCCTTTTCTGATAACTGGTAATTTCTTCACTTTTTTTGATGCCCCGTTTCGAAAGTTTTAATTTTTATGTTTATTTAAGCTTTTTTAGTTAATGGGTTGTTCTCAAATTGATAGTTTATTCGTGAATTCATTCAGTTTGAGTTTATGAATATGAATTGACTAAGACCCTGTTTGGATAAACATCTCAATTAAGTGCATATAAACTCTGAATTACGGACGCTGGACACAACACCGATTATAATCTAAGAAAATGAATTAATTGAATGAAATTATTGTGTCGGTATCATGTCATTGTCAGAAACTGACAATGACATTCAATCAGTTTTGTTGGTGCTACAAAGCTTGTACACGGTTTTAAATTGCGGTTACCTCCTTGCATAATTTTATACTGCAGCAAAATATGGATGATGCAGTCAAAATAGTGGTTGCAATTCCGTTGCAGAGACATTGAAATCCTTTATATTACGGCCACAATTGCGGTCGTGGACTGCAATTTAAAAACATAAGCCCTTCTGATATAAGTGCTTATGTATTACTATTAACTCTTTCTATAACAAAAGATAAAATAAAGTTTAACTGTTTGCATTAGCTATCGTGGAGAGTTTCTAGAAATAAGCTGAAAAAAATCTTATGGACATATCACAAGTTTTGCAGATAAGTTGAAATAAGTCGATCGAAACAGGTCCTAAATCAAGATATGTTTGCATTAATAAAGTATTGATTTTTAGCTGTGTTTTGATTATAATTGAATTGTGCATGTTATTAGTTTATATTGGCTGATATTCAAGTTTGAAAGTTTTGCAGGTTTATATTTTTACTGGGTCAGTTCAATTTGCAGAAGTTTGTATCGTCCGTTAAGAGCAGTGACGAAACGCCAGCACGGTTTTCCTCCTGGTTGAAAAACTTAGGGAGACACCTACAGCAGAAATCTTTGTATGCCTTGGGGTTATGTTCAGAGTTCCAGTTAACACCGGATGATACTTTACTCTTTGGCTTAGATTCATATGACTATACCGATAAACCTCGCGGGAAAGCCGTCCTTCATCATAAGGTAATCAATAGTTTGTACTGCTATTCCGAATTTCTTAAGTTTCTTGTGCGATGCCTTTATTCTTGGATGATTTTTAGCATTTGCTGTTATGATAATGTTCTAGGGTTCTATGGCATTATGTGCTTATTGCAATTTCTTTGTTTGTTTTTGGGGATAAAGTTTGCATCTCAAACACAGCTCTGCTATTCTCAGTATGAAATAATCTTAGCATGAGCGAGAAAGTAGAGGAAAGTGTGGGAAATTGTGAGAAAGTGAAAGAGAGAGAGATGCCAGAGAGAACAATTCACCAATCTGTGCAAAACTGTGTATCTTATATTCTATTGAACTCTGTGTTGATTTCTTACCTTTATAGAGGTTGCTGCTAGTTTGAAACACTGAAATAGCTTGCACCAGATGCTGCCCTCAAGGATTGGAAAGGCATAGTGACCATTAGACCCAAGATAGCTTCGCAGAAGTACTTCAATTTAGTTCTTTGAGATTTGACTTAGCACGTAGATGCAGGAAACTCAAAGCACAGTGAATTATCTTTCGAAAATTTACTGCATAATGCCACTGATCAAATTCTGCCATGCTATAGTGCTATAGTGCCAAAATCTAGTAACACTTTGTACTACATCCCATATAGTGGAATAACACCGTGTTGTCCAAATTCCACTATTCTATGGCACTATAGTGTTACTATAGCCATGATTTGACAACACTGGATTAAGGGTTTTTCAGAGATTTAGTTAATAATTATTATTATCATGCGAGGGTGTTTAGCTGAGGGAAAAGTAGAGGAACCGCCTGAAATAATTAATAGACCTTGGCCATTCCTCATTAAGATTTGATCCTGACAGATCACCTTATACAATAGTTGTGGACACATTCCATCATGATTTAATATTTGTGTTCTTTCGTCTCCATTGTTGTTCTGGTTTGTGCTCTGTCGACTCTCGTTCGGGATTGTGTTTTGTTGTGAAATACAGAACAAGCAGGCTGCCATTTATCTTCTAGTTGCTTCTCATTCGGCCTCCATCGTGGTTGGTTTTGTCTTAGATTTTGTTTCAGTTTTGTTAATTCTTTTTTAATATGTACGCAAACATGATATCTCAATACAGATCAAGTTGTCTAAACTTTTTTGTCTTAAGCCAACCAAACCAAAGCTTTTTAATTAGTTAGGACTTGTTTTTCTCCTAAGCCTGACCCAACCGAATTCAGTTACATTCCTAGAATCTGTTCAGGAATCGAACTGGTAGGACAACTTTTCAATGGCATAGAGCCGCGGTGCAGTGCGTAGAAAGATTGTGGTAGAGGAGATTGACATGGTGGAGCCTGAAGGTGTCTGTCAGTCTAAAGCAAAGAGGCGATAGTAATGCACGCAATAGAAGACAAGAAGAGCATTGCCATTGGCATGATCATACTGGTGAAAGAAAATGGATGCATCATATTCAGTCTTTTGACTAACTGGACCGTCCATCATGTTGTGATAACCACCTTGACTTCCATAGACATGGCAAGCAAAGAGAGAGATAAACTTGAGAACAGGCTTAGATATTCGTATCATATTCTGTTGAAGTCAGTGTCGAGGCCTTACATTCATGGGGCTTGTTGTACATTTGGAGAATACTGTAACAGCAGCTAGCTAACTATGACTGACTTTGAACAATGGTTTTCAAATCATGAATCGGAAGACCTATTTTCCGAATCGTGAATCGAATCTTATTATGAATCATAGATGCATTACCAATAAAATATCTTATTTTTAAATAAAAGCAAATGATATAGCAACATTATAAGCCGGCATGTCATATATGAACATCAAAGTAATGCAAATCATAAATCAAATATTCATAAAAAAAATAAGTCGTAAATCAAATGACCAGAAAAGTGGCTGACTATTTTGAACAGCTAACGATTATGAACAGTTGTGCAGAAGATAATAGCTTATGTAACCAAACTAAAGACTAGCTTACTGAGCTGCATGAGTAAATCTATCACACAGTTGATTATAAATTCTACATTAGCTATCTGGGAGTATGTGGAAGTTAATCGAATTTACACTAAATATCTACTTTATTTTTCTGTTGTCACATTTTGACACGAATTGAACTATAATTGGGTTTAATTTTATCGACTAATACAAAAATTTATCGCTGTGTTGTAGTTTCCACATCATGATTTAACAGTGCAAGCAGTTTATCCCGGTCTCTTTGTTGATAAGATTGGTAATTACTGGGATGTACCATTATCAATGGCTATTGATCTTGCTTCTTTGACTACCAACGACTCTTCGGCTGGTTATCATTTGTCGGCGCACTACAATTCAGGGTCACCGGAGCAATTTGAAAGTATTCAAAATCAAAATGATAGAGTACCGCAGACTCTTCTTCCGGGTTTGGCCTTCAAAAGTGTCTTTTCTTATAGGAAAAACCTTGATATCTGGAGAAGTGAAACTCCTAAATTGAAATTGATACAACCATATGACATCTTTCTTTCAAATCCTCTTGTGTCTGCCTCAGGGATGATTGGTAAGTTGTTTCCTTGTTTGTAGTGTTTTGCAAATACGTTCTAGAGTACAGATATAAAGGGACATTTGGCTGTGACCTAAGATTATGCTAATTTCTCTGCCTAGTGAAGTGAGGAAACTGATATATTTTGTTAAAATTTCAAATGCTTGTTTTTTTCTATCATTAGATCTTTAGGATTTGGGAGCCTTCTGACTTGAAGTAGCGGGTGCAAAAATAGTATAATAGTAGGTGTAGCAGAAGACTGTGGACATTATGTTTGGATAAAAAACCTTAATTAAGCGTTTATAGCATAACCACTTATCCATAAGTGCTTATGTATAAGCTATTTCTATAGGAAAAAGATAAAATAAAGTCAAATTGTTTTCATACCAATAAGCTGTTTACATTAGCTATCCTTGAGAGCTTACGAAAATAAGCTGAAAATAGATTATAGACATATCATAAGCTGTTTCCACAAGCTCTCGCAAACAGTCTCACAAGTACTTATGCCAGCAGATAAGCTCAAATAAATCAATCCGAACAGGCGATAGAGTTATAAGTAATATAATAAATTACATCTTTAATCTGTTGAGCATTTCTATGCTACCTTAAATTTACAGATGCTTTTAGAAAATGCTTATTGTTTCCTTGAATTCTTTATGGTATAAGGTGCTGCTGCAACAGCATATTTTGGGGAGAATTCGACAAGAGCTCAAATAGACGACGATGGACAACAATCTTCAGGATTGTTTCTTCAGGCTCCTGGAATAAAGTCTTCTTTTCTAGCAGATATATTTGGATCCGTTTCATTTACAGCCCAACATGGAAACTTCCAAAGGCTTTTTCTAGATCTTTCTCGATTTCAGGCCCGGCTGGATTTTCCTTCTGGCTCCAAATTCCTTTTAGGCGCAACTAGTCTTGCGCAAGATCTTCTCAATTCTCAAAAGCCCAATATGGAAGCTGTTCAGGCAATTTTCCCCAATGCTACCTTATCTCTTCAGCAGCAGGTACGACCAATTATTCCACAAACTTGAGAAAGTAACATAAACTAAATACTATAGGGACTAAAACAAATAATGAAGTATGAGTTTAATGGAGATGCACTGTCTATGTAAAATAGTTTTACATTGACATACAATGAAAACTCATCATATTGTCACATAAGGCCCGCTTTATTTTCATCTTGCAGATTGTTGGTCCTATCAGTTTCAGAGTGGATTCAGGAATTGCAATTGATCTGAAGAACCATAAGTGGCCTGTACAAGCACAGGATCCTATATTTGCTGTTGAGTGGGCATTGCAAGTACTTGGTTCAGCAAAAGCAGTTGCTTGGTGTTGCCCTAAGCGCCAAGAGTTTATGGTAGAACTTCGTTTCTATGAGACATAAGCCGAACCTGAATCTCTACAGCTGGACTTATGGTGCAGCAGGCAGTAGAGGATCCAAATTTGATATAAGCCATAGCCCAATGGGCACTGTAGAAATCTCTTCAGTTCCTTAAAATTATTAAATACTATTGTCATGAAGAAAGTTGGTAAATGGTCCATTAATTCTCATGCTTTATTGCTTTTATATGTAGATTATGCTTCTCAATTTCTTTGCAAATGATTATTTATCATGTATTTCTATCTCTTGGGATTATATTGCAGTTCCAATTTTAATAAATACAGGGACGACTAATGTAAGAAAATTTTGTACCTAGAGTTCTTAGAAATTTAATGTGAAACACTTTTATTTCCTAATTTGGCTGGGTAAGAAATTGATTTTCAACTATTGTGTAAAATGTTTAGTAAAAAAAGAAAGGTTGTGGATTCAAGAAGAATGTTCCAAATGACATATCATTTGGAACATATGGGGCAAGGAGTATCATGTATATTTAAATGGGAAATGCTAACATATGTCGTAGGACAAATATTAGGATACCAAAGATAGAAATTATGAAGTGAAAATGGTGCTAATTTATTTCTCAAAATTTTAATAATTATTATTTTTTCAACAAATACTTACTATTTATGGAAACCATACCTTAGAGCACATCTTAACATGACTCTATTTAAATACTTTCTCGATCGCATTTATAAACGACTTTTGCTTTTTCAAATTCATTAAATAATAACTGATGTATCTAGATTATAATATAGATTTCAGATAAATTTATTATTTAATGAATTAAAAAAACGAAAGATGTTTATAATTGTGACCGGATCAATATTGTAATTAACGGTGTTAAAAATGGTGGTTAGTTAATGTGTCACATCCCTATAACCATTGTTAAAATCGAATGTCCAACAAAATTTATTTATGTTTGAAATGACATATAGGAAGTAAAATGGTAATAAATAATCCGCAACAATATGTCACCAACATAACCTAATGCTCCATGCCACGTGTGTGTAAGACGAACGTGGCACTTGTTCACTTTGATTGATCCTTGTTTCAGATTTGGAACAAACAAACAAACATAAAACTAACAAGAACTTTCATCATTCTTCTTGTTCCAAACAGTTACAAACAACAGATTCAAAGATCTTAAGAACAAACAGTGATGGC
>Ga0315914_1010673_pt1 | contig 11338 bp, 8 predicted proteins | sample MpolenodulesMG_FD_203920 | JGI IMG/M metagenome (GOLD analysis project Ga0315914, IMG submission 203920) | Medicago polymorpha root nodule microbial communities from Los Angeles, California, United States - elongated nodules | ecosystem: Host-associated > Plants > Roots > Nodule | place: USA... | reverse complement strand
TGTTTAATAGTCGCATGAGTTTAACTCATTTGTTAAGGGATAATGCACAGTATGTGCAAGGGTCGGGGTTCGAACCTCGAACACCCCACTTATTCATCTTTAAGGTGAATTTCTCTAACCATTAAACTATTTGATAAAGAAAAAAAAAAAACATGTTTAACATTCTGCTCTCAAAATAAACATTTGAGGGCAAAAAAACAATCAAAATCATCATCACAAACAAGTTTTGGTCTGTCGGAAGTTACTTTGACCTGTAATAAATAAACAAGTGTTTGGGAAAGATTACAAGCAACATTGAGAAAAACGTGGAAACGAAAATAAGTAAAGTTTCTTTCCAAATAATGATACAACAAACAATCCTCACTAAACGAAAAGGAAGCATAGTGGTTCGATTATACCGTCCATTGATTTCGATTTCTCACACACATACACACACACACGCTCTCTCTTTCCCATATATATAAACAGTTCCATAAAAAAATGAACAAGAAAGCTTTATCAATTTTGTTGCGCGCCAGAATGAACAAGCCTAACCTTTCTCTCTCTCCTCTCCCTCTAACTGTATACAATCTCTCTCTCTCTCTTCCAATTCAATTCAATTTCATCTAATCTCTTTCTTCATCGATTCAATTTGAATTTGAATTTGATTTTCATTGATTTTTTGTTTCTTCAATTGTGATGAATCCATAACAGAACGGAGCCAGTAAAATGCAGCAGCAGAATTCACACAGATCACCGGAAGAAGGAAATTCAGCTTCGAGTAATCACTCCGGTGGTAACTCTGAGAGGTTGTTCATAGTTTTCATTATTTTTCAATTTTCATTTTCACATACTTGAAATTGGAATTTGCATGGTTATGATCTATGATCATGTTTTGCTGTTGGTAAATATGCTTTTTATTTGTTTATTTATTGACTTTATTTACAGTGAGTTTAAGCGTGTTCATGCATCAATGCACTCCGCTATTTCACTGAACAAAACAGAAGTTCTAGATGATGTGCTTAATAACTTCTCTGAGGTACTTTGATGTTAAGAATTTTACTGCGATAAATTTCATATTTCATTCTGTTATTACTGTTGCTTATTTCATTTCCATAATGTAAGGAATTTAGGTAATTTGAATGGAAAGTAAAACTGAATTCCCATAGATGATTATCTAGAGTACTTTTTTTGGTGTTTATGGCTCTGTTTGGTAAAAAAATAGTGGAAAGCTGATAAACTAGCTTATAGCTGATAACTGATAATTGATAAACTAGCTGATTGAATTTGTTGTTTTGGTAAAATTTGTGCTTGAATTTAGCTTATAAATATGAAAAGACGTAAAAAGATATGTTTAATTAATACTTATTTTTTCAATTAAGATAACAGGATAAAATTGAGAGAGAATAATGATAAGTTAAAAGCTGCTTGAAGCAGCTTATCAAAAAACGCTATAAGCTAGTTAAAAAAAACCAAGTTCGTGAGAAAAGCTTTTAACTGTCAACTAATTTTTTTTTTACAATCTAATAATATCCACAAGTGTATGTATGAAGAATATGATCCTAACACATAAGCTGGTAATAATGTAGGGTTATTTTACACTTTCTCATGAGAACCGTCGCAAGTTGCTCCTTGTCCTTGCTAGAGACTATGATCTCAATAGATCACAAGTTCGCGAACTGATAAAGCAGTACCTTGGACTTGAACTTCCTGCTGGTAAGTGATTTGTACGAGTGTGAATGTGCATGGGTGTGTGCATGTGTAACTCTTTGCACTATTAACTTCAAAATTGTGTTGTGAGAGAACTGTTTGGGTTTGGCAGACAAAGCTCAAGTGAGTGGATCCAAAGAAGAAGGCTTGTTTTCTTCTTTCTATCGCATTGAGTGGAATTTGAGGCACGCCATTCAGCCAGTTTATGAAGTTCTCTTTGATCGTCTCAACACTCATCCTGGAGGTTTGAGATTCTTATCCATTCTTCGAGCAAATATCCTGGATATTCTCGCGTAAGTTAATGGCTGATGCTCCATATGTTTTGTTTGAAAAGTTATTACGTCTCGCGAGTAAGTTATCTTACAATGATAGCTTGAGAAAATAAAAGAGATCAGTTAATTGTTGCTACTTCAAAATTTAGTGGATTATTTGTTTATGAATACAGATGCTGATTATCGTACAGACTTCTGCACAAGTCCTTTTTTGCTATGAGGACCTTCAAATAAAAGTATAAATGTATAAATTTAAGTGCTTACAGTTGATGACATTCCTACGGAAAAGATAAAAGAAAGATAAGACAAGGGTTCTACTTTGCTTTTCTGGAATTTTGAATATGATGATTCAACTTTTCCATTACGCAGAGAGGAGAATATTGCTTCTTTGAGAGCATTGGATTCTTATTTAAAAGAAAAACTTAGTACGTGGCTCAGTCCTGCTGCCTTAGAGCTACACCAAATTACATGGGATGATCCTGCTTCCCTGCTGGAGAAAATTGTTGCTTATGAAGTACTTTTCTCCTTTTCATCTCTTGAATTTTCATATCACGTAGCTCTAGTCTTCCATTGTATGCATAATATTCAATATCTTGTGTAGGCTGTGCACCCTATAAGCAATCTTCTAGATCTTAAGAGAAGGCTGGGAATTGGCCGTCGTTGTTTTGGATATTTACATCCAGCAATTCCTGGTCAGCAGTTCTCTGACACTTTATTACTGAGCATGATTATATACTAGGCTATATTTGGTCCATCAAATTTGTTTTTGTTTGGTTCCTCTTCAAGTTAGGTTTGTACAGCTTGAAAGCGATGCAGTTTTCGTAGATGATCTCTATTTAAAGACTTTATTTACGATGCTTGATAACCAAAACATTTCAAATAACTATAAGCATATCTGATTGGGAACTAAAGCATTAAAGAGAAAATTGGGTAGCATTTATTGTGGAAAAGAAGGTAGATTCTCATCTTAAATAGTTTGACAAGTGTGGAGAAAGCACTAATAAGGATGGTAGAGTAGATAGAGGATAGTCCAATAGTTAGAGATAAAAGGAGAAAGAGGAAAAATTTAGACCACATCGTTAAGAGATTTATAGGATTTTAATGGTCTATCATTAAACATGATTTATGAATCTATCTATGACTGTACATTTTGACATTGTTTGATCTATTTAGTCGACTCATTTGGTGAGAAAAGGCTTTGGTTATTGTATGAGCTTATCTAATAATGCAATCTACAATTGTTACAGTTTTATATAGTCACCTTTTAATTTACATCTTAGCAGACACTATTTAACATGGATTCAAGATTATGAGTCTGCACCAAGTAAGCAAGTGACAAAAATACAAATAGAACAATGGTTAGCTTTCATGGTGATTGTATTACATGGACAATCCAATCATATTTCATTACTCTCATGTCATGTAACTTGGAAAATCATATTTTGCGTTGCTGTTTTTTATCGTTTACTCTTTGTACATGATTCATTTGACCCAATGAATTTCAGTGGTTACCAATATTGTGGGAATGGATCTCTCCCATGTTAGTTTTTCACCCGAGAAAGTCATGAAATTTTTGCGTGGATCTCTCTTCATAGATTAGACATTAAATAGGTGGGATCCCATAAAAATGTCTGAATGCTTATGAAGAGAAAAAGGTATACTCAAAATTTTCACACGTTCCTTTCATGTGAAAATCTACTAACTTGAGAGGATCCATTCTTTTGAAGAGATAGGATAGACAAAATTTTCACATGTCCTGGTCATGCAAAACCCTTCTAAGTTCTAACTTTCCTTCAAAAAAAAAATAAAAGTTCTAACTTGGGAGGGTACATTCCCCACCACTATTGTATTACGTACTTGTTCTCAAACTTTTATTTGTTTGTTGGAAATATTGATAGTGATCAGTGCTTAATTTGTGATTAGGAATTACGATAGTTTGTATATCATTGAAAATATTAGAATCATATGAAATCGTCTAATTTTTTGCAATTGTTCTTGAAAATTTAATATGTATTTATTCTTTTACATATATCAATTTCAAGGATGCTGAGTGATTTTGCTTTGTCCCAAACAATTCACAGAACTTCTGTCTGATTTGTAAAAGTGTATTCTCAAAGTTTCTTAAGTGTGTTAAAGTTAAACTATTTTATGTGAACTGTTTTTATGTTTCTCCTCAGGTGAACCTTTAATTTTCATTGAAGTTGCACTAATGAAGAATGTGGCTCATACTATACAGGTTAATCATGTTTTAACTTAACTTACACAAACCCTTTTTCAGTACCCTTTTTAATCAACATTTCTTTGTTTCACAGGAAGTTTTGTGGGATAGTCCTCCTATATCTGAAAGTGAGGCAACAAGTGCATTGTTCTACTCTATATCATCAACTCAGGTATGCTATTTGTAAAAGTAATGAAAAGTTACAAATGGTGGAAATTTTACTATATATCAAATATTTATTAATTCTATTATTTTGTCATGATGACATTAAGTAGTATCATCTCAGTGAAAAGCACACTGGGCCCTATTCTTGGGTTTTTTAATCCTTCTCTGGAATTTATTGCTACTTTTTGCTTATTTTTCCTTTTTTTCTTCTTTATTCTGTTTATTCATGTATGCACCTTAGATCTGTTTGCTTTTATGTTTATCCCTCTTCCGACTCCTCGAAGAAAAATAACGCTGGAGATAGTTTTATTCCTGATTTGCATAATTCTGAAAATTTTGCAGCCAGGCTTAGCAGGGATCAACTTGGGAAAGTTTCTTATCAAACGTGTTGTAAAACTGGTGAAAAGAGAGATGCCACATATTTCTGTAAGTATTTTACCAATTTTGTAGAGCTTTCTGAATTTGAAGGGTGGAACCAAATGAAATTTATTGCTTTATGGAATTTGCGGACATGTAACTTTTTACTAAACATATATCTTATCTTTTTAACTCATAATTTTATTAATCTTTTTCTTGGTTTTGAATGAATGGTATTGTTTACAACAAAAAGTGTGTCTGTTTTGATGGAATTTTTTCGGAGTACGATAGGACAACTTTCTGGTTTCATTTTTTAAATTCTTGGCGTTGAACTTTTTCCTCTATCCAAAGCTGCAGCTTTATGGCGTCAGTGTTCCCAAAAGAGTACTAGAATTAAAAGAACATGGCAATTTCCAACAAGACATTTATCTGAAAATGATATCTTGTTTCCATCACTCTAGGAGAGTAGAAACTAGAAACTGAACCTAGAATGTTTATTCCCAATAGTTGTTCAACTTTGATTTTGTGAAAATTCCTTGACAAAATATGTTTTTTCTGGTGATACTGCAATATCTTATATTTATTAAACTTTACCTTTTCCCTCCGTATCTATGATTGCCGATCAATTTGTGTGTAGACCTTTGCAACTCTCAGTCCCATCCCAGGATTCATGACGTGGCTCTTATCCAAGTTGGCATCTCAAACAGTGCTTGCTGAAGGAGACATGTCACAACCAGTGGCTGGGGGATCTGGTTCCACATTCTATGAGAACATACTTAAACCTGATGAAGAAGAAGCACTTATGAGTTTGCCTAAGTAAGCTACATATTGTTTTATCTCATGGTTTTATGTTACCATTCTTGGATATTATTTTCCAACTCCATTGGTAAGTTAGATGGAAGTTCAAGAACCTTGTAAACTGTTTTAATACATGAATTACAACAACCAAACGTTTTCCCACTATGTGGAAATATCATCATGGCCACTATCATTCCTTATCATGTCTTAAGTTCAAAAATAGTCAGTTGGTCTCTTAATATCTCTTAATGGTTTCAACCAACTCTTCTCTATATTGGTTAATCTTCTTTACATATGTTTTGATCGTTCATGTCCAAGCCACCAAAAATGAGATTCAATTTTCCCCCCTTAAAAATGGTAGCTGCCCTAATTTTCCCCCTAGTAATTGAGTTTCTAATCCTGTTTTGTCTTGTGCATCTGTTGTTAATCTTAATATTCTCATCTTTGCTCCACTTAGTTTACTTTTTGGTTTTTGCATTAGATATGTTTTTATATGTCTTACTTCTTTCTTTCTCCTTTAGTGGTGGAGACAATTGGTTCCCCCGTAAGCTGAAGCAAAATTCAAATTAAGCATTTTATAGAATGAAAAATGCTATATTCTAATTAGATCAATAATCACTAGATTTTATTCTTAGTTAAGAAGCATATTCTGACAGCACTACTCATGTGCCTTGGCCATTAATGATGACAAATAATGTTTAAAGTAACTTCTATTTGCTTTGCTAATTTGTCTCGAATGTCATTCTCTCAAGTGACTAATTTCAGTATGTGTTGCAGAGATATTGCCACGGGGAAAAACGGAATGGAAGTGATGCTCAACCTGCTTACTTCTACAACCTACAAATGGATTCATTCACCGGAAATTTCGTCAGCATTAAAATCCCCTCTGATGCGCTTATGTGCCAGGTACTGCAAACATGTAATGAGAAATAAAACAAACAAATGTTATTAATGACTACTTCTAACTATTGCATTGTGCTATGCAGCTGACTATACCCATAATTTATAATTTAATAATCAGAAAACTTTGGTGATACTTTTATTTTATAGATACCTTCTTAAAGAGAAGAAGAGAGGAAAAGCTTTGGACTCTGTAGCAAATTTTCACTTGCAAAATGGAGCGGTATGTTGTGAATCTATCATTGGAAATTGCATTTTGTTTGTGAAACCAACAGTTTCTGTCCTATATTAGGGGTTATTATCTTGGCATTTACTTCTTTCTGCATACTAAAGTGGAAGATTTTATGCTTCAAAGCTCTGTCCTATCACAAATAACTCACAATTGTAATTTGAACAACATGGTATGAATCACTTCTTGCTTCTCAATATGGGACAGATGGTTGAAAGAATAAATTGGATGGCAGACCTATCAGAAAAAGGCCTTTCTCAAAGTGGAGGCATCATGGTGAACTATGTATATAGGTAATCATGCTCTTGAATGTTCTGGAACTTGTTCTTGTTTTTGGTACCTAAGTATGTTCACCATTTTATTTTTTATGTCATTCTTTACATAAATCTTGTTTTCTTAGTTTAAAGTTTGTTACTCTACCCATTTTCTGGCTGTGAAGTAAGGAAAAAAATCTTTCCATTGAAAGGAGCAATGACTGTACTTGTCATTTCATGCTTCTGTGGTTACTTGTATTTATAATTTTTGCTTTGAATAAGATGAATCAATTTCAAATTTTATTTTACTTTATCAAGTTTGCTGCATATGCTGATGATAACACCTACTGCAGTCTGGATAACATAGAAGAATATGCTCATTCATACTTCAGCAACGGTGTAATCCAAGCTTCAAGTGATCTTCATCGCCATGTTGAGGTAATGGCTTCTTCTTAAAGTCAATTCAAATTTGATGTAAGGTATACTTCAAGATGAGTTCTCAGATTTCGTATGTGCATAGAGTTTGAAACAATGATAGTTGATCATCGACACCCTTACTGCTATTAGCTTTGCCCTTTTTATCTCTCACAAGTCTTAACCTCTTTGCCATTGTTTGCAGCCTCACAGTGACAAATAATCAAAATAATCTTCTTCTGAGAGTATACCTGATGGTTTTTATCAAAACAATGGAACAAATGCATACAAGTCCAAAATTGAAGAACCTTGTACTTTTGATTGTTGATAGTTCATGTACAGCGAATACAAGGAAGTTGAATAGGTATCAAATCCAATTCGTTGGTGAAATATGATAGGAGACAAAATCCTAAACTTCCATGTTATTTTGTCACTGATGATGCTAGTCTTACACGAGGTATATATGAAAAAAGCTAGGATGAATAGTTCATGCTTAGAAAACCTCAACCAGTACAATGTGATATTGTGATGTATACTATACTGAAAACAGACCCTATCCTTTAGTGAAGAGTGTGTGACTGAAATTCAAATTTGGTTGGAGATCAATTAATGAAGTATTGGTTTTCACAGAGGAAATTTGTCCTTGATCAATCTGTTTAGTGTTTTCCCTCTGAGGGAGAATATGTTACACTCAAATTCGTCAAATTTTGTCAAATTCAAGCCTTAAAAAATGCATCACTATATTTATGTCCGCTTTGCTAAAACTAGTGAAAAATGTTATATCGATTTACTCAAACTAAAAAGGGTTTTTCTACCATGTGCAAAATTTGCACATGTTAGAAAATTTCTAAAAGAAAGTTGAATCATAAAATTACGTTTTTTTTTCTCTTCATAATACACTTACATGTTATTGAAGTTCATCAAGTATCCCATTAAGTCATGGAAGTCTGTTGACCGTCAATTTGTATTACATATTTGTGCAACCATTTATGGTCGAACTCGATTTTTAATCATTATAACCATGCAAACGCCGAGCTATGCAATTTATTGAGAACCATGCGAGTGAGTCTTCTGCGTTCTTTCTAATTTCCATACATATCAATATGTTGCACAAGCTTTTGTTCGATCAATTGGAGTGAAAGGGCTTGCTTTGCTGCAGGACCATTCACTTATCGGTTTCAGAACGACTGGTTTCCGAGACGTAATCCCTCATAAGCCTCGTGTTAGAGTCAGTGACCATCTACAAGAGGACAAGGCCAGAAACAGTCACATGCATTATAAAGCAAGTTGAATAAATTTAGTATCAACATTCCAAACACACATATAGAAAGTTAACGAATTTCAAACCTTAAAAGCTAAACGCTTCAAGTTGTCCCATTCAAAATCTTTTTGGCAGTATGCTGATCTCACCTATATATAATATTACACCATAGTATACTCAATCAGAAATTGCTTAATACGTGATGGAAGAAAAAGAAAACAACAAGTCATCCATTTACCTCCATTATGCGTAGGGCTATTCATGTGTGTACATGCGAGAGTCACGGAACATCAGTTTACAAGATTTCGTTCATTCAATTCAATCACCATATAGAATAGTTGTTGGTTAGATAACAGACACTTAACTATTAACGATTGGGAAGCTTTATGTCTGTCCTTACCTAAGTTCTTATGTCTTGATGATTCTCTGAACATAGTGGCGCAGAACTTGTCACCATCATCTAACGGGTGTTTATCCACAAATTCCATTAGCTCAACATATGCTTCAGGATTATAGCTCTGCTCATGGAAATAATTATTACGAATGCTATTTTAGATGCACCGAACACAAAAGTACTTGAGTTAATAATTATGCCCCGATGAACATGTATCATATGTTACAATTATATAGTGTCATGTCGTGATATTTACTTTTCTAAAATATCTATGTGGTGAGACATTTTGCATATGAATATGTTGCCGCATTGTTAATGTTTTTTTTGAGGAAACATTGTTAATGTTAATGAGTTAAATAATTAGATGTCCTGGTAAAAACTTTTCTGGTACTATTAACCAACCATGACCATTCTTTTAATTAAATTCATAGGGAAAAAAACACAGTGAAGCACCAACAATTCATAGGAAAAACTGTTTTATACCAATAACTTGTATTAAACACAACTAGGTTGGAAATTTCAAATCAATAGAAATTAGAATCGATAAAAGCTAGAAAACAAACTAAAACAACAAAGGCAAATAAAGGAGGGAGAAACCTCAAGTTGAGCAGCAACGATTTTAACTGCAGTGTAGGTGAAGAAATTATGTAGGTTTTTGGCAGCCTTTGCTTCAGGTGTTGCTTCTCCGAATCCTGCATCCAAGATAACATGTTACACTAATATTGATAATCTCATGTACAAGGAAATATCCTTAATCACAACAACCCAATACAAAATTGAAGTTGTTAACCAACCAGGTACAAACATCTTGTTACAGTGTAACCTTGTGGATAATTGAGAGTTTCTTCGCTTGCCAGCTGGCCAAAAAGGATAGTTTTTGTTGGTGCTTGGTATAGCAGGGTAGATATAAGGAAGCTGAGAGAGTGTTAGAGCCGAAGATGATTCCATGGTTAACAAACAGCTAGTATTTGTGTAGTGAATTGAAAAAAAGACTATTAATTTTAGGGAGGAACAAATTAAGGTGTGGCAGAAAATAGAATGATGATGGCTTATGGTCTCCACATATTGAAAATATCTATCTATTCACGTAGACAAATATCTGAGCTAATCTGAAAAAAGTGGGGACTTCTACATCTAAGGTGGAACCTACTATTCTAAAGTATCTCCCAATGACTAATAATCAAAGAGACAAATCCGTAGAAATTCTCATTGAAAGGCATGTACTTGATTGATGAATCTAAATCTTTTTAAGTGCCTGCATTGAGAAGAGAATTATTGAATTTATGTATGGGTGACATATGGATGGATTGAAATAAGTTGACTTTTTTTTAGCAATATTAAATTTTGATTTGGATTATAATAGATGAATTAGAATATGCATTTGCAAACCATCAAAAATAGATTAAAAAAGTTTTATTCATCAGTTTAATAAAAATCAGTCAATCTCTCTATTAATAATTTTTAACAATTAGATATCTAATCCATCCAGTAAATGACTTCAAGATTTGAAGAAGAAATCTTTTTCTTTAAATTAGTATCTTTTAGCATTGTTGTCAAACCATCAAAAGTCAAAACTCCATCGTCGAACCATTGTAGCTTCGTCATCTGACCACCGGAGCTCCACCATCAAATTGTAGGACCTATGTTGTGGCCTGTGTGTTGTTGAAGAGCCTTCGGCAGTGACGAAACTAGGAAAAAAAGTTTGGGTGAACCACAATAATAAACTAATACATAATATATATATATATATATATATATATATATATATATGCATATAAAATTTATATTGTAATAAACAAAATTGAATCATAAAAAGTTAAATTACATATTTTAAATATTCAAAATAATAATCTACACATTTCAAATGACTTTAAAGTGTGAAAATAACGAAGGCTGAAATAAAAAAGAGGATATGACAGGTCAAAGATATTTTCAGTAATTTGCTCTATATGGGATGGACCGTGGTCCAGCTCAGTCCTAAAGAGGCTCCGTCACTGGCCTTCGATGAAACACCAGGAAATGACTGTTTACACATTTGATAAGGCTGAAAAACACATGTAAAAGACGAAAAACTCTGGCAGCAGTTAACTGCCGAATTATGAAAGAACCGGTGGCAGTTAACTGCCGATGATTCCATCGGTAGTTAACTGCCGATACAATCCTAATACAAATCTGGCAGAAGCTCTATCATCCATTATTACTCTCAAAATCTCACAAAATTTCTCCAATCTCTTTCAAAAACTCTAAAAACCCCAACCAAATTTATTCAACAAAATCACAAGTAAATCATAGTGCTATTAACTTACATTTTAGTTGTTATAAACGTTTTTTTTTTGTGTAGTTTTTGAGTAGATTTTGAGTAAATTTATTTTATTTTAGTTTTTGAG
>Ga0315914_1010672_pt1 | contig 11338 bp, 3 predicted proteins | sample MpolenodulesMG_FD_203920 | JGI IMG/M metagenome (GOLD analysis project Ga0315914, IMG submission 203920) | Medicago polymorpha root nodule microbial communities from Los Angeles, California, United States - elongated nodules | ecosystem: Host-associated > Plants > Roots > Nodule | place: USA... | reverse complement strand
ACGTCTCAAGCATTTTATTATGAGTGGCCATGGAGTCAACTTTGTGCGCCAACTGCTTAATCAATTCATTCGTATGAACGTTTTGATTCATAAACTCCTTGTTTTGCTGAGTTTGAGCCAAAACAAAGTTTTCCATCATGAGCTCAAGGTTAGACTTTTTCGGGGCAACAGGGGCTCCTCTTTGTCCTTGGAAACCGGGGGGTGCTGCAGGTGCTGGACTTGGCGCAAAGGTAGGATTGTTATTTTTGTATGAGAAATTTGGGTGGTTTCTCAATCCTGGATTGTACGTGTTAGCGTACGGACTTCCTTGCGCGTAATTCACTTGATCAGTTTCTGCTAACAACAGACATTCAGTAGCAACATGTCCTAGGGTTCCGCATATTTCACAATTGGGAGTTACGGCAGCAACAGTAGCTGGTGGAGCGAGTTTCAAGTTATCCAGCTTATGGAACAACGCATCCACTTTGGCGTTCATATGATCCAGGTTGCTGACTTCATGCATACCTCCCTTGGATTGAGATTTCTCTAGAGGAGTGTGTTCGCTCCCCCATTGATAATGGTTCTGCGCCATATTCTCGATAAGCTCGTATGCCTCCTTGAAAGGCTTGTCCATTAGGGCTCCGCCAGCTACGGCATCAATGGTCATCCTTGTATTATAGAGAACGCCATTATAAAATGTGTGAATAACCAGCCATTGTTCTAATCCATGGTGGGGACAAGCTCTCATTAATTCCTTGTACCTCTCCCACGCTTCAAAAAGTGACTCGCCGTCTGTCTGCCTAAAGCAGGTAATTTGGTTCCTGAGCTTGGCAGTTTTACTAGGAGGGAAATACCTTCCTAGGAACGCCTTTTTCAACTCATTCCATGTCGTAATGGAATTTGACGGCAGAGACTGCGGCCAAGCTCTGGCTCTATCTCTGAGGGAGAAGGGGAATAAACGCAGGCGAATGGCTTCGGGATTGACGCCATTGCACTTAAGCGTATCAGCGAATTGCACGAACACAGAGAGATGCAAATTCGGGTCTTCCGTGGAATTACCGGAAAACTGGTTTTGCTGCACGATTTGCAGCAGAGAGGGTTTCAGCTCAAAGTTGTTAGCCTGAATCGTCGGGTTAACAATACTCGAGTGAGGCTCATCCTGGGATGGGACGGCAAAGTCCTTAAGAGCGTCTAATATGTAAAAAACGTTCGATTTCTTCGATTGGTTGCTCTAGATTGTCCTCGGAGGAACGAGTACTTGGCATATAATCGACGAAAAGAGATAAAAAGGAAATAAATGCCTTAGTCTATACGGTGTAACAACGGTGTTACGATATTGCCAAATTGGTCCGCGGCAGCGGCGCCAAAAACTTGATAGGTCCGCAAGTGTACGGAAATATCTGTTTGTATAAAAGGTTGTCGAATCCACAGAGACCAATGTCAAGTACCGTAATTAATTGTTACGTTGTTTATCTAAGGCGATTGTAAACGATAAGGGGTGAAAAACTTAGGAAATTGAATTGTTCTATTTAATTAATAAACGAGTGCCCAGAATATAGCTTATGTCGACCGTTGATATCAGCTGAGTAGCGTTCATTTTTATAGTAGGAAAATATTTTCGCACTAAAAAGGATTAAATTAAAAAGTGGTCGCCTCGCTTTCACGATCACGACGTAGAATTTTGACCTTATAATCTATTCGACCGCTTTCGCGTGTACGTCTTATACGTCAAAATTCCTTTAATTTCAAGATAATCAAGTTTTGTTAGAAAAGTTATTTTAGTATAATTTTTAATTTAAAGAAATCAGTCTGCTTTCGCAATACTGACTCCGTATTTTAAACTCTCAGTCATCAGCTTTCGCGTGTACGACTTAGCGTTTAAAATAGCGTTTTTGAAAATTAAGAATGTCAAAATTATTTTAAGAAAATGCTATCGTTGAGTTACTAAAATAATTCCTGATTATTCTACAGACAGATACGAGTTTCGTTCTTTCGATATGAAACATATATCATGCTTTTTCAGTTTTCACTGTAAAAAATTCATCGTTAAAAATCAGAATATTCAGGCATAGAAATAATTCCTGCTATAAACTTCAATCATACTTTTCAGCTAAACATCATTGGTACGGTAGTTTCTACATTCCGGACACTTCTAAAAATATACTCAGACATACTAATTATATTAAACATGCTTTCCTTTATAATATTCATCATCATTGAAACAACAGAAAATTAAAACAAACAAACTATGAATCAATTGTAAACAAAGTGGACAGAACCTGTTAATGGATGGAAACTGGATGTAAATAGAGAAAACCACGTCAACAGGAATCAGCTATGGTCCAAGAAATCAGCACAAATATGGCAGTAGCAATAACAATTCCAAATTGGAATTGAAGTAAACAAGTGCAGCAGAAACGAAACAAAAATAAAGGGAGCAGCTCACACAACACAGTACTGAATCAATTGAATTGAAAAGTAATGATTATTGAATTAATATTGCAATGTAACAAGGTTCCTTTTGTGACAGACTTGAATCAAATAGAAACTAAAATGCCGATTTAAAAAAAATGCCTCTGTATAACTAATGCTTGCCTAAACTCTTCAACCCTTTCTTCCTCCTCTTTGGACCTATTTATAGGCCAAGCTCCTTTAGCAACGTGTTCAGGTCGTGTGTCTCTGCAGGTGGAGAGAGTGGGAGAGAAACCTGGAAAAACCGTTTCTGGAAGGGGAGACTGATTCTCTCGAACCCGTGACGGGCGTCACAGGGTGTGACGGTCTGCTCGTCACGGGGTGGTGACGGTCTGCTCGTCACGGGGTCGTGACGGTCTGGGGCGCTGGTTTCGGCCAGGTGAAGTTGAAGGGTGACGGTCAACCCGTCACAGGGTGTGACGGCCGTCACCCTGAAGCTGAATTCTTTATTTCTTCGTTTTCTCGCCGAATTTCGCCATTTTTGCGCATGGAGACCTCTATTGCTGTGTACCTGAGACATAGCCATACAACCCAGCATAACATAGACAAAACAAGAGAATTTAAGTCTAAACTACACACAAAACGAGCTGAAATGATGTTGTGTTTTACATGTTATCATTACTCAAAAATGATAAGTATATAACTAATTAGGGCCTCTTTCTCTACTCATCACAACAAAAGATAACTATATAATAAATAAAATATAGGTTTGGAAAAAAAGTAGAATGAGAGAATCGAAGCAGGTCACATTATTTGCATAAGCTCCGTATTAAGTTGTATCTTAAGCTTAAAATTTGGGCTTATTAAAATATGGCATAAGAAATTATGATGACTATTATTTTTCCTACGCTACTCATTTCTCGCGCGCCTTATTTTTTCCGAAAATGCCCATGTGAAGGATTTCGGGTTCGAACTTATGACTTGTGAGACATCTGGAAAGCAATACATGCAATTGATTTCATATCAATATCATGCTTCTTTACGGTTAACAAGCCAACAGAAATCTGGAAGACAAATTTAACTTCAATAGAAATCTAACTTACTAGATTCATTTATTTAAACTTCTATATTTCCTCTTGACTAATTAATTTCAAATTGATTTCTCCTTCCTTTTATGGAACCTCAAATGATCGATTGCCAATGCATGTTTGAAGTAATTTCTTCAATAAAATGGAATGCTATTGTTCACTTCTAGCTGGTACACGATTCTTATGTCTAAAGTATATATGCAAATATCTGATAGCTGATGTCACAAGAAATTATGTTAGTATTTAACTTAAATAGCTTTCACACACAAAGGGATTTGTAGTTGATTAGTTTTCACAAGGGATTGCTACGCTAATGATTCCATAAATTACTTAGTTCAATTTCAACGTGATTTTGGGTCATTATTCACTGCCATGATCATCACAGTAAAATAGTTAAAGAGAGGACTAAGAGTTTGGTTCTTTGGTTTGTAGTTAGAACTATTTCTATTGTATTTTCTGCTCTAATTCTTAACTAACTGAAATTGAATTTATAGGTATATGGCACTTGATCTAGTGCCATTTCTCTAACATCTCCTAATTGAAAGGCATTGTAACAACACATCAATAGCTAGAAACATGAGTAAGAGGAAAAACAACACATCGATAGTACTTTAACAACCAAGACGAAGATTTATCTATAAAAGACTTGGGTTTTGGGAGTTTAGAGGGGAGGGGAAGGAAGGGTTCTGGGGGGACAAAAATATTGGAAAAATTTGAGAAATCTTTCACATTTTTTGAAAGTGTATTTTTTTAGAGAGTTATAAATTAATGTTTATGATTAATATATTTTTGATTTTAAGAGTATTTTTTATTACTACTACCTCCAAACAATTTCACACTAAATAAGGGGGATGCAGATTGTGCACCATTTCATTCTATGCGCTTCATTGGAATTCAAGAAAATAGAATCCAAACGAGAAATGTTATAAATTAATTTTTTATTTGTAACCTAATTTTTTTCTCGTGAAGGTGCTTATTGAAAATCAATGTATTGAAATAACTTGAGTCCCCAAATTTTTTATTTTTTATTTCTGTTTATATGGTAAAGAAATAATCTTTTTAATCATAAGATCATTTCATAAAGTGTGCAATAAAGATAAGGCTTAAATAAGAGAAAAAGACAATTTTTTGAATCATTTAGATTAAGACAATTTAATTTTAAAAATGAGGATTCAATTTGTCTTTAAAGTTTACATATATAATTGTTAAAAGGTTTGAAATATATAAGTTTACAGTTAAGAGCCACAACCGGCTGTATTTGTTCCTTATAGTATTGTTTGCTCAAATTACAAACTAATCAGGTGTCTACCATCTTCTCCACGTATACATAAAATCAAGAAAATCCTTATTGCTATAGACTCATTCCAAAACATATTCTAGGATCTATTGATAAGCAAGCACTCAAATAATGTATTTAAAAATGATCATGCTAAATGCTAATGATAAACACATAATGCATTTAAAATGATTATGTCAAATGTGACAATGTTTTATGTGCATATAAAAAAGCATTTTCATCATTCTCATGATCTTTCTTAACATTAGACTTTCTATTCTCAATTTATTTTTCTCGGTGTCTCTTTCTCTTGTCACAATCTATGCAATGAAGTCCCCATATTAATCCAAAATTTAACAAATTCAAAGTTCTAAAGAATAAATTCTTAAAACAAAGACATATCAAACAGCTAGAATGAAGTCCCCATATAAAAGTGGTATAGTAATAACTTTTGGTGCATTGGTTCACAGAAATGACTCCCATAAGAAAAAATAAATTTTTAATTTTACGTATGGTGGTATTTTTGAAAATCAATCTACTGAAATAAATGGAGTTTTTAAATATTTTCTAAATGGAGTTTTTAAATGGAATTTCAAATATTTCATATCTTTAGAAAAGATAATCCAAAACATTAAAGATTTGAAGTTTTTTCACTTTGTTCAAGCTAAACAATAAATTTTGTATCTTATCCAAGTCAAGTTTTGAGATGAAACGGTTTTTCGATGAAACAATTTCTAATGAATTGAGTCGACACAACTCATTTCCACCCTTACCCACAACATCGAATACAATCTAGGCACCACTATTTATTGCGTTATAAAAAATAAACTCACTCTTAGTGGTCGTGGATTGCAAATATTTTATATTAGTACCTATTCAATATTTTTTTAGCTAATCAATATACTCCGCAGGAGCTATGGTTACCTATATTTAAAATTCTGTTCTATGATGGTAAGGGTCTCCCATGAAAAACATATTTTTTCTGGCCTCTTCATACAAGATATACAATATCTGATTATGTTAGGATTTGGATTCAGTGACTTTAAGGCAAGAAAGTCACCGTGATGTGTCTATATCTCTCTTATATTACACACTCTCTCATCTTATTTATAATATCTATGTCATAAAACACACAAAATTACAATATTGTCTTGGTGACTTTCTCGCCCTAAAGTCAAGGAATCTCAATTCGATTATGTTAAGGTTCTGGAAGCTGGCTAGCCTGACATTGAAAACATTGACATGTGACTACACTATGATAACCTGGTAACTAGTCCCACAGATAATATTAGCAGCACCCTGTAATATGTTTTCAGGTATCCAACCAGAGACACAAACAAACAAAGAAAATATATTACTTCATATTATAGCATTCTCCATTGATAAGCACTCAGTAATTAATCTTTTGGATTAGTTTTCGGTTCACTAAACCAAACACAAATATAGGAACTAAAGAATAAATACAAACATGCGTGATAAAAAAAGATGAACATACGGAGTTTAACTATAGCTACTCTGATGAGATTACAAGTCTGCTAACATACGTGTAACCTATGAAGTAAGGACATAGACACTGACATCGAAGACAACACTGATACTGACACGTCGACATTGATAAAATTTTGAAAAATGACATAATTCAATGTAATTACAAGTATCAGTGTCGTGTTAGTGTTAGACATGGAAAACGACTTCAATGTGTTGGTGCAACATATATCATCTCGAATTGAAAAATGATTAATGGTGGAATGCCTTGATTAAGTAATAACAAATAAATTTCTCCATAATAAGTTTTGCATCTTCAAGTAGATCCTGTACTTTGTTGAGGAAGGTGACGGTATAATCCTCTAGGCTCTTTCATTATAGGTTCAGAAGGAAAATTATATCAGAATCTTTACGTATTGTATCCCTATTAGGAGCTACACCATCAGGCATCAGCCACGTATAGTGTTTTCTTGATCCTTTGGTAGTGGCAAGTTAGCAGTGGTAACATCATCATCAGTTTACAAATATTTAATGTTCAATTTCCTGTCATACATCTTGTTCTGAATCCACAACTGAACAATTATTCTATATGCAACGAATCTCATCTTAGTCCAAAACATAACAAGTTCAAAGTGGTAGAGAAAACTAAAATATACAAATTCTCAGTACCAGGACATATAAAGACAGGTTGAAATATGAACATTTTTTCCAATGACCTGCAGAAGGTTGATATCCCTCGAGGTCGTTGCTTCTGCATTCGTAACCCTGTCGTCGCTGCTTCCTCGTATGCCGCCATCTCTTGATTTGTGCAAGTTACAAAAGTTGAAGACTTGAACCATATGACTTGTGATCTGTTTGTTTTTGTGGTTTTGGATTAGATATATGATAATGGTAAATACATAATGTGTTTAAAACGATTCTGTTAAAACTTAAATGTGACAACGTTTCATGTGCATCTAAAAAAGCATCGTCATCATTCTCATCTTAACATTAGACTTTTCGTTCCCAATTTTTTTTTCAGTTTCTCTTTCACTATCACAATCTTAACCAAATTGGCTATAATTATTCCTTTGCAAATTTAAAATTAAGGAAAAATTACACTAACCTCTCCTGAGGTTTAATTAAAAAACACTAACGCCCCCTCTAGTTTTCAATTAAACACCAACCTCCCTTAAATTTCATCTAAAGTGACAAACACATCCCTTTTGATTAACACCGTTACTTATCTGTTACATACTTGAGTGACATTGTGGTTGGTGACATGACCAACCACAATGTCACAAGTTACAAAGAAACAAAAAAATATTATAAAAGAGAAAGAAGAAAGACACTTGTGATATTGTGGTTGGTCAATGTTACAATGACACCAACCATAGTGTCACCCAAGTGTTACCCTCTACTTTCATTCACATTTACAATTGTCTCTTATTAAATCCCCTCCATTCTCTTTTGCTTTTGCAATTTGGGAGATATTTGATTTCGTTCTCTTACCAATATTTAGGGTGAGATTGTTCATCAACAACTTCAGACTGTCAACCTTTATCATCAATTTCATTCTCATTATTCAAATCCAACGTTTTTTTTAAGCTCCTCGTCAAGCTGGTTCAAAAGATTGAAATATGAGGCTCAGTGTAAAACAAGACTGTGAGTAAAATTTGAGAGAGGTTAGTGTCTAATTGAAAACTAGAGGGAGTGTTAGTGTTTTTTAAGTAAACCTCGGGAGAAGTGAGTATAATTTTCCCTAAAATTAATGATATTAATTGATTTTTAGTCTGCTCGTTGTTTTAAAGATTAATACATTGAAATAACCAAAAAGTCCTGAATTTTTCTTTCTTTCTAATATTAACAATGGATTGGTCAAAGCATCATAGGACAATCTAAAAGTTGTCCTTTAATTTTTTCACTAGTGTACTTAGAATGTTGTTGTATTGTAGTGAAATCATTATATAAAGTGAAAGTAGTTAAACTTTCTTACTCGTTTGTACTCTCAATTAGTCTCAAACTCACAGAAACCTTCAATCCACATGCACACTTGAGTGAGTATGGAATTCAAGAAACATTAATTTGGAATTGCATTAGTTGTTCTCTTATGGCCATGTCTTCTTTTTTATTCAAAATTGTGCACCATTTCATTCTATGCACTTCTTCGAAATCCAATAACATAATATTCTTAACAGGTTTTATTTTGCTCTTTTTTCTTAATCAATATGATAATGATAATGATTGATGAAAATGCAATTTCGGAAGATACATGTAAATAAGTTTGATTGTGTGATTTTAGGACTATGGAAGAGTGCTTGATCTACCTACGTTTTCCTCATTGTGCTATACGTTCTTAACCTTTACCACTCACCCATAAAGAAATAGCTGAAACTCAACTGAAACAACCCTTTTATTACAGTTCCAGTTTCATTCACTCAGTTGCAGCATAATACCAATCAAGATACAAAAATCACAGTTTACAATGTATCATTTCTCTCTCTAAATTTGTGACTTTTCGGTGAAATTACAGTGTCAATTGTTTTCACTATAGTTTTTTTTCCTTCTTATTTTCTCTTTTTCATTTCACAAAATTTAACAAGTTCAAAGTTCTAAAAAATAGAATATAGCAACTATCAGCATGACATATAAATAAAACAACTAGAAACATAAGCAAAGGAAAAAGTAACAACAGTCCCACATCGATGGGCTTAAAAGACCAAGAGGAAGTTTTACCTATAAAACAACCTTCTACACATCTGAGCTAAGTAAATTGTTCCAACCTCAATGTCTTAGATTGTGATGTCCATTTTGGTGCATTGATTTTCTATATCCTTTAACATATGAGAAGAAAAATTAAAATTTTATATGTTTGGGATTTCGAAAATCAATTTGCTAAAATAATTGAGTGCCCAGATTTTTCTCCTTTCTTTTGTTCAATAGATTTGGTTGTAAACATTGTACCCAAAAATAAAAACTACTTGTTTTAATAATTAATTATGAGGTAATAGTTATTTTAGTCTCAATGTATAATGAGTAACTATAATAGTTCTATCAAAATTATCCTTCAATATGCTTATGTATTGGTCTAAGTACTTACGTATTATTAATTCGGTCACTACATGAAAAGAGTTTTTGTGAGTATTAATGGATTATTTTAGCGTCATATACTATTTTGACTAACAAACTGTTCAATCAATGACTATTTTAAAAACTTTAATACATTGATGGACTATTATGATTACTCCTTACATAGAACCAAAACAACTATAACTTCACTTAATTATTGAGTGGAGCCAATGATTCACGTACCATTCTCGTTCATGTTACAATAAGCTCCACGATTGGATAATAGGTTTCTATATATATACGAGGTTTGATAACTTAGATCAACAAAAAACATGAATGTCCAAGTTAGCAAAAATGCACATTTTCATTTGGACAAGAAATCCAATATCCAACGGTGTAAACCAATTTAAAGTAAGGGATAGTTTAATAAATATCCTTCAAACTATTTGTTACTACCTCAGTCCCTAATTATAGAGCCCTTTTGAAAAAATAACGGGAATAAAAAAAATTGTTATTGGTAATAAATTTGTTTGTAATTACTATTGTTTTTACAATTTTATCTTTGAAGAGAGAGAATTAGTTTATGTTTTCAATATAGTATTTAATGTTGATTGAAGAAAAATATATAAAATAAATATGAGTGTGTTGGTAAAGAATTAATTAATATACTTGGAAATATCAAAGGGGTCTTATAAAAAGAGACAATTTTTTTCAAAAGAGTTTTATATTTAGGGACGGATGTAGTATAAAATAAAAGTGGGTCTAAGTTAGCAAAATGGTGCAAGCTAACAAATTGTAAAAATTTCAAAAGGGTCCTATAATTAGTGACGGAGGTAGTATGTTTTAATTAAAGTTACTAAAGTAACCCTGAAGCTATTTTTAATAAAATAAAAGCGAGTTTAAGTTAGCAAATTGGTGTAAGTTAACAAATATGGTTTAATGATAATTACTAAATTAACCTTCAAACTATTAGATTTAAATAATAAAGATGAATGATATTTTTATCCAAATAAAAAAGTGTGTTTTTGCTAACTTGAACCTTCATGCCTTCATGTATTTTGTTGGTCTAAACAGCTGAATGATATTATATATATTAATGAACCAAAGAGTTCTTCTAACACAAATTGTATGAGAGAGAACTACTATAAGTCACAACGAGACATTATTTATTTTTAGATTTGGGATTTGAGTTTGAAGGGTGTTGATGATGATGATGCAGTGGTGTGTTGACGATGAAGAATAATGAAGAACGATGAAGTTACAATAGTCTTTCAATTTATCAAAATTTTAAAATACTAATTGATTGTGTACTTCGTTAAACAAAATGTTAAGATGCTCCCTAAATGGTATCATATCAGTCTCTCAATATATTTATTTATTATCATATTAGTCCCTATTAGTGCTTATTTATTATCATATTAGTCCATATAAAAAAATAGTTATAATCAACATTCATCACTATTTTAACATTGAAAACTATCTTAATTAATAGAGTGCACAATGAGTGCTATTTTTAAATTTTGATACATTGGAGGACTATTTTGCTTACTCGTTACATATTTATGGACAAAAATGACTATGAACATGTAACCTTTAATTTGTTACTTCCTAAAAAAATCTTTAATTTATTAAATTAAATATTTTAAAAAATACATCAAACTACATCCTTTGTATGCTTTGGATAGTTTTATTTTGATTCAATTTTTTCTTTTTAAAAATTTTAATTTAAAAGATTAAATATCTAAAAATAATTTTGACCATGTTTTTTATAAAATAAAAGTGACTTTCACATTATGTAATTCAGGTAAATAAGTTTATCCAATTGAACTTGTTTGAGAACTTGAAATGAACCAAATTCAAGCTATAACTTTTTTAGGCTTACATGTTCGCAGTGGCGATTTGGGATTTGTTGTCAGCATATTGGGATATTATGGGTATTTATTAATTATAGAATAAACCCCCAAAAATTATTAATTGAAAGTGACCGGATGTGGTAGGTCACTTGTACAGGTCCACCAGTGCACCCTTTTCTTTGGGTTTTGTATTAGGG
>Ga0315914_1010671_pt1 | contig 11339 bp, 6 predicted proteins | sample MpolenodulesMG_FD_203920 | JGI IMG/M metagenome (GOLD analysis project Ga0315914, IMG submission 203920) | Medicago polymorpha root nodule microbial communities from Los Angeles, California, United States - elongated nodules | ecosystem: Host-associated > Plants > Roots > Nodule | place: USA... | reverse complement strand
ATAATTGTTGGATTGTGTATCGGCGATATTTGTTGAATGATGTGATTAATGTATATGTACATTGGCAAATGTTATTGTTGAATATTATCTTGATATTATTTATGGGGCAAGAATTGTACATGTATATGTTTATATGTGATATGCATGAATGCTTAAATGCTTATACTTTAATTATTGATTATGATTGATGTGAAGCTTACCCCCAGTGGTTTTGACCGCCTACCTGTTTGTATGAATGGGTAGACGGAGTGCAGGCTTAATTTTTGCTTGGTGAGTGCTTGGATAGTGGGAGCTATCTCCGTTATCGTCCTGGAGTCCTAGATTAGGCTCTGATTAGGGAGTCGTCTTTGTTTTGTTGATCTTATTTTTCGTAGAGATTTACCTATCTTGCGGTACTTGGAAATTTATATGATGATGTATATTGATCCTATAACATGTATATTTGGAGGTGTTTGACTTTTATCCGTTGCGACGGTTGAGAATTTTATAAATGCATGTTGTTTGGATTCTGATGTGTAGACGTAGCGTCTATTTCTTGAATAAATGTTTTATTCGCGTGTTTTATCGCTTTAATAGAAGTAGGGCGTTACACTCTTGTTCTCTCTAGACTATCCTTTTTCTATTGTTTTGTTATGATGTATGTTGTCATGTGCAACTAAACCTCTTTGATTAGACTTCTAAGATGAACCTCTTCTTGTTTGTTGGGTTCCATTAATAATGTTTTTATTCAGTTATGCTTTTCTTGTGTCCGATTTAATTCGTTCTTGTCTATGCTTAATTCTTTTTTCAATTGAGAATCCGTATCGGTAATCTTCAAAGTTGGTATGTATAGATTAGTAGGATCGACAACCCAAAATTATTCTTCTACTCATAGCAGTTATAATTGCTTATTTTTTAATTCTAGTTAATGAAATTAAGTATGAAACCTCATGTTCTCTAATTCTTCCATCCGGGAACGCCGTAACTTTAACTAGGTTAACTTACCGCACACGTTGTCGTTAGGTTTAATAGGAGTTCTAAAATCGGTTTCATAAATCATAATAGACACCACATAACCGATGTCTTACTAAGTTAATTCCAACAAAGATGAAGGGGGAATTCAAGGATTCCCTAATCGCCGTTAAATATCTGAATCACAAACCTAATCTTGCATTGGGTAGGACAATTAAATTGAGATATTATTTGCTTGAAAAAGGAGTTTGAAGGTTTAGGGGTTAGAAGAATCATAAAATTTAATGCGGCTCTTTTGAAAAAGTGGTGACGGAGGTGGATGGAGGGAAGAGATAACTTGTGGATAGAGTTTTCGTGGCGCATTATGGGAAGATGGATGTAGGCTCACCATTGTATGGGAAGAATTACACATAGATCCAATTATGTGTGATCTTAATTTTTTTTCATAGACAATGAATATAAATTAAATTTTAAAAGAAGTGCAACAATTAATCTCATTGAGATTTAATTTGACAAATGTATAAAATAATTTTATTGTTTTATTAAGAGTTTAGTTTAACGGGCTCAAAGGTTTAATTTCAAATACTTTCGGAAACAGTTTAATAATGACAATTAATATTATTTAAATTGATAATAATTAATTTCTTCGTCCACGTAATTTTTGAAGCAGTTCCCCGTCATTTTAAAACAATTAATCTCATGATAAAACTTTTGTCAAAAAGTATTACGTTAATAAAGTATAATTATTTTGATAAAAAAATTTATAATATTTTTCTTTAGAAAGCGAATATTATTTCTTTTCATATACAATGGGTGGAACAATAGTACTATATGATGATGGTTGAAAAATATTATGAGATTTTAAATAAGAATAATATGGAGTCGGGAGGTGTACTATATAAGTTTTAAATAAGTGGGGGAAGGGGAAAATAAAAGAATAGTGAGTAGAGAAGAAGAGAAGATAGGAACATGAAAGGTTCCTAAGATGTATATTTAGGTCCCAAACCAACATGAAATTCTGGAACGTTAGTCTTAAGATGTTCTATATGATGTTCCAACACCAGACACAGATTACGGATGTTGAATAAGATGTTTAAAACATTAAGCTAACATACATAAACATAATAAAGCAAGATAAAAGACAAGAAAGTCAAAGGCACAGTGAGTTTGTTAACCCAGTTCGGTGCATCGTCACCTACTCTGTGGGCTACCAAGCTAGGAAGGAAATCCACTAGTGTAGTCCTTATTCTAAGTTCTCAGCAAACTCCTCGTTTACAACTCTAGACCTAGGACCTACCCGTATTGGCTTCAACCTAGGAACTCCTAGATCTGAGATTCCATCTCTTGGTGTTGTACACAATCTACCTACCTCCTTGCTTCACAGCTTCGGAGTAGTGAACACTTACAACTCAATAAACTCGGTCCTTAACATGCATCAAGGTGATACACGAAAGGCTCACAATTAACACAGACTCAAAACCCTAAAGATCTAAACTTCAATTACGGCTTGAATGATGAATTAGGTCTTGTAGTCTCGTTTATATACTGAAGCAATACAGGTTATAACTTCTTGTTGGGCTTCAGAAATATCCACAAACAAACAGTGATCCGTTTCACAAGAATCAACAACAAAAATGGAAAGTCCTAATATGTAGGAACATCTTACGGAACAAACCAAACTCATCCAAAGCTTCCTAAATTGTTGACACAACTTTAGGAACTAATAACCATCTGATTCTATCTAATAAGCACGCACTTTGGCCAACAAGAAATAAGACGTGGATTCTTTATATAGATAATGCGTGCGTAAAACGTGGCACAGGTGCAGGGTACACTGAACCGTGCCAAGATGTTGGAACATTGTGTCCAACATCACACTTGAATATTTGTTTTAGCAAAAGTGCAGCCAACATACAAATATCTAACAATCTCCCCCTGGCAAATTTTTGGCTAAAACAAACTGAGGCCAATCCAAACAAAGACGAGAGAAAATGCACAACCATTTCTTCAATCATCACAAACAAACAACTATGAAGAAAGGTACACAACACTCGGATTACTAAAAGATACCACATATATAGTTCTTCAGTCACTTCATAATCTTCAAGACAAGAAGAAGTATAACACAGTTCCCAAAATCTACTTCCATTATTTTCATAAAATCCCATCACATGGAAAAAGAAGATATGAGAAAAAAAAAGTATCCCAATAGAAAATCAGAGATTTGCAGCAACGGAAACAGAAGGGAAAAATAAATTCCCATAAAAGACAGTCAACTGTCACACCAGGCTACTCAAGGTAATAGAAGGGGAAACATAAATTCCCACACAAAAATGCAGTAGCTAAAAGGAATGTTCCAACATTCAACCAAACATCCAGGAACATAAACAAGTATCACTCCTTCTCAGAGATACAACCAATGAGTGATTACTAACAAAGTATTCTAATACTCTCCATGAATACATGCATGCATACAATAACAAAGAAGACCTTTGAGTCAGAAAACTCCAGGAAAACTTCACATGCAAACAGAAAACATCAAATAGGCCAAATGTTTCAACATTGACTGGCACATCACATCATCAGGTATTCATAAAAAAAAATCTATTATCATACATACATACCAACAACCAGGAAGTCTTAAAAGGCATTAAAGCTGATATCCTACTTAAAAAAAAAATCTTCTATCATACATACATACCAATAACTAGGAAGTCTTCACAGGCATTAAAGCTGATATCCTACTTAGGCATAGGCGTACATACACAAACATCATAAAAACATCATCTACTCCCCCTTTTTAGCCATCAAATATGCCAAAACAAAACCTTCATGCATAAACAAAAACTGAGAGTACCATAAGCTGAATTCCTAGAACCAGAGTCTTCCTGCATTAGTTGATATAACTTCTCATGTAGATAAATACCCAGCTTGCTCCTCAACTTCTCAAACTACTTGACATCTAAGGCCTTTGTAAAAATATCAGCTAACTGTTCCTCTGTAGTTGATTCGAGCTCGTATTTTGTAACACCAGGGTCAAGGTTAACGTTGAGATTATTTTCTTCAAGTTAGAATCTTTGGAACTATTGCTAATTCTATCTTTAATGTTGATGACATGAATAGTTTCATTATTGAAACAAGTGAATTCTTTTTCCGCTGCTGAAGTATGAATTAAATTTGCATTATTAAGTGACATGACGATGAGTTTGTAACATCCTTTTTATTTAAATATATTATTATTTAATAAATCAAAGTCGGGCTTTAGGATGTTACAGATAAAGACGAGTGTTAATTTTTTTTATTTTTAAAAGTTGATTTTTAGAAGGCATTTGACTTAATTTATTGGAATCATTTATATGTTGTCTTGTCTAAAATAAATTTTCCTACGTTATGGAGGAATTGGATCAAGGAATGTATTAGTATCACTACCATTACCTTTCTCGTCAATGGCAGCCTGACAACAAAGTTCGCTTTTCAAAGAGGGCTCCCTCAACGGTATAGACCCTCACATTTCCTTTTCCTATTAGCGGCAGAAGGCTTGTAAGTTATGATGAAAAAAATCACTAGATTTTTACAAGTGCCCTTACTCTGTCAAAATCGATAGCGCACAATCACATAGAGAATTTCTTATTAATCTTCAAATCTTAGAAATTTTTAAGTCTCAGATTCCATCCGAACATTATTGTATTACACCTCTGAATTTGATTAAGTTAGATTGTAGAAGCCCCTTTCTTGTGTGATTGAGTAATAGAAGTCTCTTCTTGTATGATTGAGCAAAGGAAGTCTCTTGCTTGTGTGATTGAGCAATTTGTAATCTTTCAGATTATAGTAAAATCTCTTGGAAGTGCAAGGGGACTAGACTACTCTCAGTTTGTGTGAGGAACCAGTATAATTGCTATGTGTATTTCTCTTTCCCTCCCTCTCTCTCTCTCTCTCTCTCTCTCTCTCTCTCTCTCTCTCTCTCTCTCTCTTTGTGTTTGATTATGAATCACTGCATTAATTCTTTTCCAGGCTCTGAACAAACCTTGTTTACCTCAGACCATGAATAGTTTTTACAAACACTTACAAAAGGTTTTGAAAAAGCCAACACAATTCAACCCACCTTCTTGTGTTTTTTTCACCTTTAGATGATGCTAATGGAGCTACTATAATTTGCAGACGATACTTTGTTGATAGGTGATAAAAGATGGGATAGCATAAGAACTCTAAAAGTCATTTTAAGTATATTTGATGTCATATCATGTCTTAAAGTATATTTTCACAAGATTCAGTTAGTTGGGGTAAATGTTTTTACTACTTGGTTGGATGAGGCTTCAACGGTTATGAATTGAAAAACAAGATATCTTTTTTTCACTTATTTAGGTTTACCAATTGGTAGTGATTCTTGTAAACAAAATTTTTAAAATCCTCTTGTTAACCGTATTAAGTCTAGATTTGATGATGAAGCATCATATGATACTTTTGGTTATGTTTTTAGTACTTTTCTTTGCATTTAAAGAGAAATAAGATGAGATTTTGAGGAGTTGTCAATGGTTTAAGGAACATATTTTATTGTTTTCATTAGAGTCGTTGTAATTCACTTTTATCCTAAATCAGGCAACTCCATAAGTGTTTTGTAGTGAGAAATCATGTAAATCGTCAAACCAAGACATCACATGAAGGATCAATGATATGAATATTGAAGATCAATGGTTCATAGAAGTTTTTCGAAGACAATACAAAGTGAAGAAAATTCATTTCAAGTTCCCAAACGGAAGAACGATAAAAAATCCAAGAATTCACACATAAGGGGCTGCCTCATCGGCTATTTGGCATGATCTATGTGCCATTGTGCATGAGACAGTGTTTGCAATTGCCTCATGCACACTCTGCACCCCAGGTATGTGCAGCTGCGCTTTTCTGCGGGTTAAAATCACTCTTTGCTTATTTTCCAAGATGGATTAGTGGAAAAATCCCAGTTTTCTTCTCTTAAACCCTAAGTAATCATATTCTATAAATAGAGACCATTGTACACATTCTTATTCATTCAAAAAGCTAACGGTTCAAGACAAGGGTCAATCATCAGAGTTCAAGGTAGAGTATCTCCATCCTCCTCTTGTTCTCTCTAGAGTATCCTTTTTCTATTGTTTTATTATGATGTTTGTTGTCATGTGCAACTAAACCTCTTTGATTGGGGTTCTAAGATGAACCTCTTCTTATTTGTTGGATTCCATTAATAATGTTTTCATCCAGTTATGCTTTTACTGTGTCCGATTTAATTCGCTATTGTCTGTGCTTATTGCTTTTTCAATTGAGAATATGTATCGGTAATCTTGAAAATTGGTTTGTATAGATTAGTAGGATCGACAACCCAAAAATATTCTTCTAATCATGGCAGTTATAATTGCTTATTTTTTAATTCTAGTTAATGAAATTAAGCATGAAACCTCATGTTCTCTAATTCTTCCTTCCGGGAACACCGTAACTTTAATTATGTTAACTTACCACATATGTTGTCGTTAGGTTTAATAGGAGTTCTAAGACCGGTTTCTTAAATCATAAGTCGACACCACATAACCGATGTCTTACTAAGTTAATTCCAACAAAGATGTAGGGGGAATTCAAGGATTCCCTAATCGTCGTTAAATATATGAATCACAAACCTAATCTTGCATTCGGCATGACAATTAAATTAAAATATTATTTGCTTGAAAAAGGAGTTTGAAGGTTTAGGGTTTAGAAGAATCATAAAATTTTATGCGGCTCTTTTGAGAAAATTGCGACGGAAGTTGATGGAGGAAAGAGATAACTTGTGGATAGAGTTTTCGCGGCGCATTATGGGAGGGTGGAGGTAGGCTTGGTGTAGGTGCATGTTTTGATTCGGTTTGATGGAAAAATATATCTAGCACTTGTAAAAGGGTAAATTTAAGTTTAGGGAATTGGTTCATGGATAACTAAGGTCGTTGCGTCAGTGATGTGTTGTCTACGCTGTTTTGGTGGAACGCTTGATTGGAGGAGGGATTTTTGAAGGATAAATTAAATTGGTTTTTTGATTTAGCTGAGAACAAAATGGTGTCAGTTTTGAGACAAGTCATCAAAGATAGAGAGAGGATGGAAAGGTCTAGACTTGGCACATGGCTTTATTAACTTGGAAGGAGGAGCAGGTAGAGGTAGAGGAGTGCAGTGCTTTGTTGAATTATATTGTGTTGTATGTTGGAGTGTGAGACAGGTGGCAATGGAATATTCTTTCATCTCAACGATAAACAATCTGTTCAACTTATCACTACATTAAAACATTGGAGAATGTTACAACTCAAGATTCTTCATACATCATTTAGAACAAGGAGGTTCCTTTTAAAAATCAGTCTCATTGCATGACGTTTTCTTTTGAATCTCATTCCGACTTGTGACTATCTCTTATAGTGGAGCTTACTTCAGCACCAGCAACAACTTTATGTGAGTGGTTGTGGATACAATGAGGACATCAATAATTTGTTTTTGCAATGTAATTTTTTTGGAACAAGTTGGACTTTGGTTTCATATTGGCTAGGGTATGTTATGGTGAACCTAGCTCTCATCTCAAATCATTTACATCAATTTGGTTATTTAGGAGGATCATGAACGCATCATCTTTGAACTATGCACCTTTCATGGCTATCTCGAACAAAATAAATAGTCGTATTTTTAAGAACAAGGAGAAATCCTTGCATTAATTGCTCGACAAAATTAAGCTACAAACATTTTGGTGGTTGAAAATGTATTACGTTACTTTCTTTTTTGATTACCATTCTTGTTGGCTTAACCCAATTATGTGCTTGAGAGCTATAACTTAATTTACGTTTTCTTTCTTTGGTCGTTACATCACTTTAACATTGTAACCTTTTATTTTTAGCCTTTTATTTGTGACACACGTTGTGTTGGGAAGTCTTGGTCCTTTGTTAACATAATTCCACTTTTGCTCTATTAAGCCCCAACATCGATACGAACACCACATACTACTATGACAAATTAACATGGACGATAATTTGGAATAAAATTAATTAATTGAATATAATCACATGGTATCGTATTAATGTTGGATACAAGACACGTCTTCGATTAGAGATATCGATTGGTGCAATAGAGCAAAACACCGTTTGACCTCGTTTCCCATAAGCGGGAATGGAAAATAAAATTATTATTGTCCTCATCTTTTATGTACGTTTCTTATAGTAAAAAAAAGCCACCTATTACTTAAACTCTTAGTACTCTCTCAAATCAATACAAAAATCACAATTTGTGTATACCTCTGTAGCATCACTTTTTCTTTTACATTGTCCGTTTCTTCCTAATAGTTTTTCTCTGTATCACCAATCATGGAGTTCTCGATGAGGTATCAAATTATTGTTTTATTTTCATTTCAATTTGTTTTCTTTGTTATTATGATTTTTTTGAATTAAAATTGTTTTCTATGGTATTTCTATGTTCCAGGGACTACACTAATAAGATGAGGACCATCAATGCTTTTGAATGTTGGCCATTCGAATTGAAGGAGGATCTCACACAGGAAGAAATCAATTCCATGTTGCCTCCAATGACCAATCCAAATAATTTGTCAAGATTTGTTTCTCAAAATGATGTGTTAAGGCGTCAATCTCCCCAACAGAGTGACCAGAGAAATTCAAATAAAATTATTCTTGACGCCAATGATGTTGCATCGACGTCTAGGGAGAAATTGTTGAGTAGGTCAAAACTGAGGCGCCGCTCAATTGCTGAGATTTTCGATAAGAAGAAGGATGATGAGAAACCACAAGCAATGTTGGCGACACCAAATTATCCGTTAACGCCACCTTTTCCACCACCACAACCAACGAAAGATCTGCATGTGTCGTCGTCTTCGTCATTCCAGATCGGGAATTTGTTAAATGTCATTGTCCTAGAAGATAACGAAGAGGAGGATGAACAAATGGTCAGTAAATTTAGGCATTCCAAACAACTTGAAGCACTTAGATCTGAGCCGGAATCGCTTAATAAGATTCTCACGATGACGTCGGAAACGAATGTTGTTGTTGACCGTGAAGACAAGATGGAAAGTGAGGTTGATGTGAAAGTAAAAGAGTTCAGTGCAACGAAGGTATGAATTGCTTTTAATTACTTTTTAATATTATTTGTTTAGAGTAATTACTTTTCAGAATTGTAAGGAAGGTATGAATTGCTTTTTAATATCATTTTCTTGTATATATGTTTTTCTTCCTTTTTAAATATATTTATGAATGGATTGGTAATGTAGTGTTTTTGAGAATCCCAACGGTTTGGGATTTCTCTATCTTTCCCTGCTGATTAAACTTACTCTTGACTTATCGAAAAAGAGTAATTACTTTTTTAATATTGTATGACGTATAAGTATCATTTTAATTTAGGAGTATAATTAAAATTAAATAATTAATCAGTTGGTAGGGACAATGCATAATATATGCAAAGTCCGGGATTCAAACTCTGACTACCACAAAAAAAAAAATTAATAATAAATTAAGAACCAAACATTACACTTATTTCAGGTTATTTTTGTTTTGTTAGGGTGACATATAATTTTAGACGGAGAAAACAATGGTTTATATTCTAATTACTACAAGTATTTTATTTTTTACACTTAAAAAATCCTCGTTTTGTCAAAAAACAGATCATCGCATAGGATACATATTTTATGCATTGTCGCTACCAATAAGTTAAGCTCACGGGAACTTACCGATCAATCCCCTGCCTTTTCCAACTGCTCTAGTTTTCATCAACATTTTCGCCTATAGACAACCTCAGTAAGACTTTCATTTTGCTATCAAAACTGCGATATTTTTGCATTTCCATAACTTTCCTTAATTGATTGAATTGAGCTTGCGCCTGCTGCATGACTCCCATCAAGCCCAGCCTCCGCCACATGTCCTCGATCCTTCCAAATACAAAAATAAATGCAATGAATTTTCTGCCGCTGTCACACACCAAGCATACTAATAGGCATCTCTACCTTATTCTATTCCTTGTTGGTAGCCAAAATTACAAAATTTCAAAATGAAAATTACAATTTGACGAAACTTTACTTACCTTCTGATTGAACTGTGAATTATTAGTCTTTATCCCCTTAGAACAGGAGAGTTAGTATAAAATGTATTCAAAATTATTAATGAGCTTGATACACTATAATTCCTTATTCCATGTGAATTCATTTTTATGTGGTGCTTTCTCTGCGAAAAGTTTCGGTGGTGTAGAAATGTGGAAGAAACCGAGTGATTTTCGAGGTTTGAAATCTATAGCTAGTAAATGTTGAGAGAGAAATATTGTTCAATTGAAGATACAGTCTAGAAAAGATGATTTTAGGTACCAAACCAAAAGACTAATATATGTGAGCCTCATGACTTAAGTATTACATTGAACACTTTTATGTATTTAATATGGAATTCCTAACATTGTCACACCTTTTAAGAGCCGATATCCACGATGACTTTCACTTTATCAGCACTGACATGATGGTAGCCATTGCCTCTTTTGTGGCTTCGAACACCTATGAACATTCGGTTGAACACCTTAATCCTACCCATAGATATCCTTTCTGTGGTCCAACTTTGAAAGAGAGCACTAGTTGTTAGAACTTAAATCCATGAAGAGAGCCCAACCTAAAGTGGGATAACCTAATGGCTTAAGTACTACATTGAACACTCTTATCTACTCAATGTGAGACTCCTAACATATGCTTGCGTTTTTTTGAAGTAAATTAGTTTTGAAAAATATTATTGTCATCGACAAAATTAGTTGCTTCAATCATGTATTAGGTTGTTCTTTTTTATATGTTTCACGACACTGTTTAAAATTGTGCAAATAGAATAAATTTAGTTTTAAGATCATCAATCATGTATTAGTTGGTAGATGATTTAAAACTAAATATTTAAACGGTTGATGTTCAAATTAAAATAGTTCTTAATACTTCAAAGAAAAATTCAGGAAAATAGAATTTTTAATACTTCTTTCTTAATTTACTTGTCATTGATAAGAGATGATATGCTTAATTGAGTTGATTCACTTTATATGTTTCAGGAAGATGCTGCTACGGAAAATTCAGTGATCAATCCTCCAGGAGAAATAGCTGTACACAATTTCTTGAAATCATGTGCTAAACCAATGATTTCAAACTACCTAGTAAAGAAGTCTAAACCTGGACCTGATGAAGGAACTGCAAACTTGAAAGTAAAGACAAATGATGAAAACATTGCCAAGAACATGCACAAGAGAAAAGAGGTTTGTCCTATTGAAAATGCTCCTGGAGAAGTAGCTGTACAGAATATCTTGAAATCATGTGCCAAACAAGAGAAATCAAAGCAGCCAGTGAAGAAGTGTAAATCATTGTCCAAGGTGTCATTTGGTGATAATAATTTAATTCAGTT
>Ga0315914_1010670_pt1 | contig 11340 bp, 3 predicted proteins | sample MpolenodulesMG_FD_203920 | JGI IMG/M metagenome (GOLD analysis project Ga0315914, IMG submission 203920) | Medicago polymorpha root nodule microbial communities from Los Angeles, California, United States - elongated nodules | ecosystem: Host-associated > Plants > Roots > Nodule | place: USA... | reverse complement strand
GAGACTTATTTATAAAATAATAAGTAGGACTTATTAGTAATTAAATAATTAAATATGATTTATTATTTAATTTACGAAAAATAGAGAAACGCGGTCCACCGTAAAGTACAGTGTACTTAAGTGTTTGGTTTGCCGAGCACACAAGTGGTTCTATAAATAGAACCCTTGTGTTGAAGCATTACTGACTGTTGGTTGAAATACTTAACCTAATTCTAAAAGTTAGAAACCCTAGCAGCTGCTCTCTAAACTTAATCTCTCTGAATCTCCGTTGAAATTGGCTAGCACCGGTCATCGGAGAAGTTCTGTTCGTGTGGACTGAGTAGAGGCATCGCTGCTTTGCTTTGCTCCTGATCAGAAATAATTCTGCTACAAAGGTTCTGCGCTTCAAGAGGTAAACACATAATCCTTAAAGTGTTTAAGAATGTGTTCTCGTTGATTTGTGATTAATGATTTAATCAAGATCCATTCTCATGGGATTTCTTCCGCTGAGAGGATTAAAATCTTGAAAACCCCCTTTTAAAATCCCTTGCGCAAGGAGGGTTGGTTTAGTGATCATGTTAGTCATATTGCGGGAAATGGGAAACTTACCCTTTTTTGGTCGGATGTGTGGGTCGGTGGTGTGTCATTTTAGGGACATGTTTAACATATTGTTTGACCCGTCGGAGCTAAAAGAGGTGTCCATGTTTGACATGTGTCAGTTAGGGTGGGGTGGGGAGGGATGGTGAGGCATGGAAGTGGAGGTGGAGGTTATTCGCGTGGGAAGGGGAGTTGGTGGGGGATCTTACATTATTACTTCAAAATGTGACTTTGCAGGTTGATAAGGAGGATAGATGGCTAAGGAAATTGGAATCATCTAATGCATTTTCGGTTCGTAATGCTTATAATTTTCTGACTATTCAACACCAAGATGCCGCTTCGGTGGCTGCAAAGTCGCTTTGGCATAAGGATATCCCTCTAAAGGTAGTGCTTTTTTCTTGGTGACCGTTCCCTGATAGGTTGCCAACAAAGGATAATTTGCTTCGCTGTGGAGTTATAGATAATGATTCGCGGCTGTGTGCTGGTGGTTGCGGTTCTTTGGAAACTTTCTCTCATTTATTTTTACATTGTTGTTGTTTTAGGTCAGTTTGGCACTTTATTCATCGGTGGCTTGGTATTTCGTCGGTTCTCCCTGTTTGTGCAGCGGATCATTTTAACAAGTTCAGCCATGTCAGTGGTGGCTCTAATTAGGTGCGACAATCATTTCTGCATCTGATTTGGTTTGCTAGTGTGTGAGGTATTTAGAAAGAAAGAAATAATAGGATATTTAATGGTAAAGAATGCTCGATATTGCAGTCACTTTCCTTCATGTGGTTGAAGGCGAAATTTGTTTCTCTTCCCTTGACACGCCTTGTGCTAGGAAGAACATTATATTTCATTTTAGCCTCCTCAAAAAAAGGAACCAATACAATGAAAAAATATAAGAGACCAAATTATATATCATTTGTCAGTTAAGGGACTAAAATGAAAGGAAAAAGACTTAAGGATCAAAGGGAAATATAACAATAACTTAAAAGGACAAAAATAATTATTTAACATATATTAAATTACTTAACTTTAAAATAAATCGAAACAATTTTTTATATATAAAAAAATTATATATAGCGGTCACCTTTAATTATTATTATTCATGACTCCGCCGTTGATTGTAAGTTGAATAAACATTGATTAATTGCGACAAAATTATAGAATTTGTCTTTTAACTTAACTTTAGGTAACATTTTCGTTCTTTATCGTTTTTTTTCTTCAATTTAGTCCTTTATGTTATAAAATATCATCAAAGTTATCTTTTTTTTTTATAAAAAATAAAAAATTACAAAATCTAAAAAGAAATTCTTCAAAAACTCATAAAGAAACCTAAACTTTAATCATACAAATTAAGATATGTTGGTGATTTCCAAAATAATGGAATCACTTTAGATCAAAAGTTGTAACTCTTCACCAAGATTTGTAACTCTTCATGGGAATCTTTCATATACATTGGAACCTTTGACAAATAGCTGCTTAATGAACCTTTGCATTGATTCAAGTGTATATGATTATAACATTTGGCAAATGGGTGCTTAATGAACCTTAGCATTGATTCAAGTGTGTATGATCATATCCTTAGGCAAAAGGGTGCTTAATGAATCATAACATTGATTCAAGTCAAATGGGTGCTTTCTCTCATGTGAAGGGTCATATAATGCACTATAAATGCTTGGCATTTGGGCATTAGTTTGACAGAAAACAGAAACCAGAATTTTGTTGCATTAACAACATAATTCTCCCTCATTATCTTACTCAAAATCAGCTATCAATTCTCTAATGCATGAGTGAATTGCTGGAACCATAAATCTGTAAAATACTGTTAGGAGATACGCTTGATGTGGTTGTGCAATACACGTCAAGGAACTTATAGTATCCTGAAGGGGATTCACCAGTCACTCCTATTGCATCCAATATACAGTTATTGGTGGGGCGAATCGAACCTAAAGGTTCGTGTGGTAACCCCACGCGCTTTGAGTTTTACATGCATAACCATTAAACTTTTCAGGTTTCAAGTGCTGCAACATCTTCTCAACAATTATTAAGATATACAACAATCTTCGAAATTTATGTGTACACTTCATTATATTCATCTTCATTATCTTCTTGGTCAAGTTATTGCAGCAGACATCCAACACAAGTTACAACAAGATAATCATATTTCGTTGAAAAAATCTCACAAAAAATTATAAAATATTGTCATTTTATAACATAAAGGATTAAATTGAAATAAAAAAATAAAGAACGAAAGTGTTACTATTTAAAATTAAGTTAAAAGACGAATTGTATAATTTTGCAATTAATTTTGTATGAAAGATAAATCTTTCTTAATTAAATTTAATCAATGTGTGTGTTTTGTTTGAGTGTAGATACATACCCTCTTTGATCATGATTATAACTAAAATTTCATTATTCGGATTCGTTGACTTAATTACTAATGTAATTATTCTATATTATACAGTTAATTAATAAATCAAAAAAATAATATTTCTTTTTTTTTTTGAACGAAGAATAATATTTCTTTATAATAGTGAAATTTGGGATACAATATCTATTTTCAATCTCCAAGAATGAGTTGTGCGCATGTTTTAAGAGATTCAGGCAAGTTTAACTCCTAGATTAGATTTGGCTAATGAACCCCGTCCGTGAACTTAGCGTCTTGATTTGTGTTGTATTGTCCTCTAACCTAATGCAGCGCAAGGCTCAATGCTACTTACTCCCCCTCCTTGGATCTCCCTCTTTGTCATTTCTTATTGCATTAACTATTATCATCAATTTTACTAACTTTTTTAATACTTCCATATATCCGATTCCTTTTACTGTATAAAAAAAAAAAGAAAATGCTAACATATTATAACCAAGATAAATATTTTTTTCATAAGTTAAATTAGCCCACTTAAATTGACACTGGAGAGAATCAAACCTGAGACCTCGAGGAGGAGCATATTCTCAGGTCTCAAGTCAATACCACCACAACCCAAGTGAGATAAAATACAAATAAATATTAATTGTTGTAATTGTTTTAATGACTTTACAAATAGGGTTTGTCTAACGTGTGCAATATTGTATATGTTAAAAAACTAAAAATAATAACTTTTTATTGAAAACAATAATTATTTATTAAAAAATTATATATTTAATATAAAATGTACAAGCTATAATACAAAATTACTATTTTAAACTTTTTAACATGTGCAAATTTGCACATAATAGAAAAACTTTTATACCTTCATAAAAATTCGTAAAGTATTAGATATACCTACCACTCCGTGCGTCCTAAATTATAAAACGTTTTAGAGATTTCAAATTACAGAATTGTCCTTAATAAATATTGTATGAGAAAGATAAATTACAGAATTGAGAGTAATAAATATTTAATGATGTAATATAAAAAAAAGTAATGCTACATTGATTGTAAAACAATTTATAATTTGAGATAAAAAAAATTTCAAAACGACTTATAATTTGGGACGGATGAAGTATTTGTTTAAATTCCTTAAGGGTTATCTCGTGTTTGACATAGGTTTAGGACTTTAGAGTGTGCATTAATTATAAAATTTCTTCTATGTTCATATATTGTTGTCTATTTTACTAGTTTAACAAAAAATCTCAATCGCTCTGATCACATTTATAAATAATAATAACTTTTTAAAATTAATCAAATAATTGATGTATCTGAACTATATATTATAGTCTACATATATAAGTTATTCAATAATAAATATTAAAAAGGAATATTTGTTTATAAGTGTATCCGGAAGAAGTATATCCTATAGCGGATGCATTAACAAATGTTTAGGGTAAACTTACAAAAAGAAAAAAAAAACTAGACTCTAACCCGTGCGATGCACGGGTTTTGTAGAATTTCCTATATAAATATCATATTGATTATGCATTCAATACTATGCTATAAAATGATTGCAAAAAACAACAAAAAAAAATGCAAAAATTATACAAATTTAAGCTATTAACTTTATTTTCTTACCAAATAATATGACCATGTTGTATTCCTGAATTTCTTCTTTCTCAACTTTTATATTCGATTACATTCATCTTAAAAGAACAACTAAAATAAACAAATTGAAAATAGTAAACATGTTTGAAAAGTTAAAGGGAGAAAGCAAGGTAATTGTGTAATCCAGTGTAGTGATTTTTGCAAATAAAAAGTCAGAATAAATAACTTCAAGTAATATAATATATGAGAAACAAAGAGGCCAACAAAATTCCACTAAAAAAATGAAGTTTCTAATGATAAAGTTATCATCTGAATTAGTCAAATGATCAACAATTTTAAAAATGCAACTTTAATATTGTAACACGTAGTAAGCATACACCAAGAAATTGATCCTAACCGCAAGGGTTGTTAAATCTATAAAAATGAAAAGGTAAATAATAATAATAATAATAATAATAATAATAATAATAATAATAATAATAATAATAATAATAATAATAATAATAATAAAAGAACGACCATTGATAAAGGAACCGTTAATAATAAAAAGAAATTGCTATTAGAAAAGGATCTGCTATGGTATTTGTGGCTTTAAAAAACTATTTTAGTACGATATATCAATTTTGGAAGCAACAGTATTTTAATCAAAATGGAAGTGGCTTAGTGGTGAAATTAGTAAAGTGTAGTCATATGATATCCGTTTAAAATCCTTGAAAAATCTTTTTTTTTCATAAAAATTAGTTAGACCCGCCAAAAAGGGCGGGATTAGGGTTAGGTCAAACTATCTAACATAGCTGAGTTTGCATGAAAAATAGGGTAGCCGAGTTTGCATGGAAATTATGGTATTCTGTTTGTAAACGTATTAAATAAGTTTACAACAACTTGTCAAAAAAAAAGTCTACAGAAACAATAGATATATACAAACGATGACACAACAGTATAGGAATGAAAAACTCATCAGTGAGGAGAAATATTAGGGATTGCTACATTTTAGAGGAAATTTGTTAGGTTAAATTGATGCGCTGCATTTTAGATGGAACTTTTTAAGTTAAATTGTTGCTAACCTAATACATCATTTTAAAATGAAATTATTAGGTTAAGTTGTTGCAAAACTAACAGTAAACAAGGATAAACTACCTCCAAGATATTTTACCTTAAAAGAAGTATAATCCAACCTGTATTCGTACGTTTGTTGTTCTAAAGTTGGACCATTTGATGTAAGGAAAAAAAATAAGGACATGAAAAAATAAAGTTGTTATTTGGCCACAAAATATGACATATATGTCGGATATTGTATAAAATAAACTCTAATCACTGTCTTTTTCTCATTATCATTTGAGGAGAGAAAAAATGTTCATTAAAAATCCAATCCGTGTATTTATACGGTGTTTGATGTTAAGGTTTGTGTTCAAAATTCTTTTCCCAAAGAAAAATATCAGCAATCAATGTACTTATGATGTTTATTTACTAAAACAGATGTACATCGATCTATGTATGATGTAAAGGAGTGGAACCAAGTAGGTGTGTGGTCCAATTGAACCCGTATAATAATATACGGATGAGTTGGGACCTTGGAAAGGGATGCAAAAACAATTGTCTAGTATTATTGCAATTTTTTTATTTTTGATAAACTATTATTATTGTCTATGAAAGTTGGTTCAAATGGTACAAAACCATCAAAGAGACACATAGACATGAGTACCTCTTTAGGAATGATTCGTAAGTATTTTTATAACTGTTTTTTAAACTTTACATCATGCTTTAACTTTGATGAACCTTTGAGTCCAATTTGTTGAAGTTGATTTTTAAGTTGTTTGTAGTTCGTTTCTAGTCCTGTATTGCTTAGATTTTTGAGTTATTAAGTGTATAATTATGCTTGAGTAACCTCATTCTTTGAGCTCATTTTTGAGATGATCTCAAACTCATTTAACATGTGATCAGAACCAGGTTAAAGATTATAACGTGAGAATTGGACTCAGGTCCACACTAAACGTGAAGGTGGATATTGAAGTTGGTTTTGAAGTTCTTTGTAGTTCGTTTCTAGTCTCACATTGCTCAAATTTTCATGCTAGCCCATTTAACATGTAATCAGAATCAGATTAAAGATTACAATGTGAAAATTGAACCCAGACTCACACTAAACATGAAGGTGGATGTTAAAGTTAATTTTGAAGTTGTTTATACTTCGTTTATGAGTCCATTTAACACAATTCACCTAAACTTTAATCGCCTAAAGCACTATTACTGTTGGCATTCGAGAGAAGAGGGAATCCACGTGAATAACTGAGTTTTGAGTGATTAATCAATACTAATATATAAATAAGGAAAATATGCCAGCTTGTTTTCTAATTCTTATGTAGGTGTAGCGTGGCGATGTCGCCAATGTTTCTACCATGTTCCATTTTTTTCTTCCTCTCTAGTGTTTCTAGCTCTATTATCTATTTTTATCTTCTACTTGCTTTTAGAAGTGTACTACCTTGTCCTTTACTATAAGTTAATTATTTTACTATATATATCATTTAACTTCAATAAAACATATAAATTTAATTTAAAATAGTTATTCATCTAAATATTAAAAGAGTTAATAATATTACACTCTTTTTTACCATGAAACAATGTTAACTTCTCTCAAATTATTAATATGGCCAACCAAATTCTACTAACCGAGCTGGATTGATACAGAAAAATTCAAGAATAAAAAGAAGGTTTAGACCTACAACTATTAGCCTTAATTTGGACATAATCTACTTTTTAATGTGCTAATTATTATCATGTGTTTAAGCTTTAAATTGACTTTTGACACCAACGAACTATTATTGTTCTTTTTTCTAATATATTGGACCTAGTTTGGTTCCAATTACAACTGTTCATCACCTAAAAGTGGCAAATTTAAATAACTTTTTAGGCTATTCCAAACAAACTTGGTTAGTATTGAATATAATAATATTAATCTATAGTTAGATCATTTATCTTTTATATTGAGTTAATAGATTCCTTGAGGGGACAAATGTGCCTAACGTACATGTTCCAATTAAATATCCAAATTGAAAATTCATCTTAATCATTGGAATATGGATCTAACGCTTGGATCATTAATTGAGTGCCAGCATATATGTTTACTGTTTGGGGGTCCATATAATATTTTATCAAACGCAAAAAACAAAAACAATCATAGTTTTTTATCATATGACAAAGTAATAAACAACATCTGAAATTTCTAAGCAAAATATGAGATTTAGGATTTAAACTCAAACAAAGATGTTCATCTTAATATTACGACAGATCTTAGGACAAACAATCCTAAATTTTACATTAATAAGAAAATTGAATTCATCATCACGATTTAAACACAAAAGGTAATATACTTTTTTTTACTATAAGATATATAAGAAATAAATATAAACTTGAATTTTTCAGTTGGTCGCAACTCTCTCGATTATTTTCTTTTCTTTTATTCTTAAATTTCTTATTCTATAAGCCTAAGCATATTAGAATTTAACAAGTCCAACCCCAAACACAAAAATAAAAAGATCAAACATGAAAGCAAGATAATATTTCTATCCACAAAATTAATACTCACATATATATATTTCAAAAGAAAGAAAAAAGAGAAAATGGATCATTTAGCTATATATTTTAATAATTAAAGTATTGAACCACTTTTGGCTCCCATTCCCTTCCATATACCAGATTCCTGCACCGGCAAATTTTTGAAACACAAAACTAACACAAATCTTCTATGATACTTTCAAGATGAGGTTGCCAGCTACGGCTATGCCGGCGATCTCGCCTCGAGCTTTTCATCTCCTTAGACTCACAATGTTTCTGTGACGATGGTTTATTATCATCGTCACATTTCTTACACTTCTCTTCAGAGGAGAAATACACTTTCTTACTTTCAAGATCTTTTTCCGCGACGCTTCTCCTGACCCTCCTTTTTTTCTCCGGTAACGATGTGGATGGGATCAAGAAGTATATGCTTCCTCTCTTGAGCTCAGTCTCTGGTGAAAGGATGAGAATCCTGCGAACGACTCCTTCAGAGCTTGGTTTGCTTAGAACATGATTTGGATTGGCTTTAAGAACTTCCCCAGCTGAAATTGGACGTGTAATCTCTTCTACATAGCCATTTAAATGAACTATACGGATCAAGTCTAGTGCTCCACATGGAAGAACACAAGCCAAACAACACCTTAAGCTATTCCCCATTATTGTGTTTGAAGTTTCACAATACAAACCACCCTTTGATTTAAGCTATGAATTTTGATGTGTTATATATTTATAAAATGGGGAATGAGTTGGAGGATGAGTTGTGTTTGTTTTTATATATGCTAGAGAAGTACCGTATGTACACACATAAGAATAATAATAATGCCAATGAGGATTTAATTTAAGGGAAATGTTAATAAGACTATTTCGTCTATTTAGCATCATATTAAATATGCATCCTCATTGTGGGTATAATATATGAGGTATAATATATAAATGACTATGGAAGCATGCTGTCTCTCTTCATTTTTCATAGGTCTCATTAATTTTAATAAAACAAATAAATTTTGTTGAAATGTAATGATATAAAATCCCTCTTTAATAATTTCTTTTGAGGTGCTGGATTCGAGAAAATGAGTGTTTATTAAGTATTACCATATGAAATTAATTTAAACATCCAGTTTAAGGTGCTCTGTTGTGGATGTTCTAAATGTCTCTGAAACACTTTTTATGATCTTTAAATGCTAACTTTTTGTAAAAATATGTGTAATCAATGTATTGAAAATCAAAATATTTGATTCTTTTATAAAATAATTTCGTCTTTTAAGAGTGTTCTGGGGCATTCATTAACAAGACCTATGATTTGATAATAATTGTGATAGAGTTTAATTGACGAAACTACCCATCACAAAGAGTGGTTTTCAATTTTTTGTCTTGGCTTCTCATAGTCACATTCACATGTTATGGTGGTGGGGTTGCTTCATTCTGTCATTCATCACACGCCGCCATGTGTTTCTTAGATAAATTAAATGTATATATATCTATCTATATCTATGTGTACTTATTGCCAATGAACATTGCCAAGTTTGTTAAGTATCTTTCTTTAACTTTTCTTATGGATTCACTTTTCTATGGGGAATAGTTTTGTTGTGGAAAATTGAAATACGCATGTATTCAATGTGCTTTTTACCCTAACTTGTCACTAGTCAAAGCGTTATCCACAATGGCAACTTAAGAAACAAAATAGGAATGTATCTGTGTTGCATTTCTTTTATTTTTGCACATTAAGAGAAAAAACAAAGTTATATTTGTTTTGTCTATGATTAACTTAGTGGTGAGTTTGTACCCAAAAAAAAAAAAACTTGGTAGTACGAGTTTGATCTTATAATTATCTTATAATTAATTTACAAGGATTGAGTTCAAATTCCTTCGGGAATATAGTTGTAAAATTATTATCATTGTCAATTTAATTGTCAATAGTGTCTCGGTTCTCATTTTTTCTTTCTTTCTAATTTACATGAAATTATCATAATAAAATTACCATAATTGAGACAATTCTTTCTTCATGCACGGATTCACATACAAGTATAAATACTTAGTGGCACTATATATAAAAGCCTAATGCACACCATTTAGATATATTTTTTTACTAAACAAAATGAGATGTTGTATAATGTATACGTTGCTCACCGGTTATAACATATAGTAAAAACAATAAATACGAATTGCAACACTTAAGTTTGGTTTTTGTGTAAACCATGTATCCCTTACACGTAAGTAAGATGTGTGACTAAACCGTAAAAATCTTTAATCAATATCTTCTAATTCTTGATAATTACAGGAGAGACTATCTATTGATTTTATATTTATCTATATACTAGCTAGGGTCTTCATATTATGAAGACATGCCTGGAATGAAACACTCCATCTCCATGTATATATTAAGCGTCTCATCGTCGAGACACTTTTTAAGAAGATAATTATGTATAGAAATTTTGATGAAAAATAATATGTTAAGACTAAAATAATTTTGTACTTCAATTATTAATTATCCATCGTATACTTTAACTATTTTATTAAATAAGAGTAAATTGTTAAAAAATAATAAATGTTGTATCTCTCTAATAAAATGAAATGACAAAGGATTTCAGATACTTTTTTTTCTTTTCAAATGAGATATGAGACGAAGATAATTCAATATTTATTTTTTTAACCAAAAGAGGTTGCAGCAAAGAACTGCAACCAAGATAACATTAAATAAAAGGATGCATACACAAAAAGGAGGGAGAATTAGGCCAAAATCCTCAAAATGAAACAAATCTATAATTACGCATACCTAGCTTGTTTTAAACCAAAAAACTAGTAATGAAGGATGAAGCTGATTCCCAAGAAAACAATCCTTGTGCAGTCAAGCCAAAGTTTGCAAAGGAATCAGCACATTAGTTCCCTTCTCTAAATATACGGGAAACAACAAAATTCTTTGCAGACAAAAACTTTGTGCAGTTGATCCATCTGTTTCTTAATTGCCAAGGCACAATGTCACCATTTGAGAAAGCCATTACCACTAATTTTGAGTCTGATTCTAGCCAAAGATTTGTCCAGTTCTTGTGAAAGGCTATGTCTATGGTCCTCATGGCACCAAGGAGCTAAGCATGAAGATAGTTCAATAAAATTACCACTTGTAGGTGAAAAAAACTAAGTTGATACCTACTTTTTTAATTAATTACACTTCAATGTTGTCCATCAATAAGACTCCAAATTCATTAAGACTCCAAAACAATTAATTCTTAAAAATATCAGTTCATCATCCACAACTTTTCGGTTTGGTTTATATA
>Ga0315914_1010664_pt1 | contig 11345 bp, 9 predicted proteins | sample MpolenodulesMG_FD_203920 | JGI IMG/M metagenome (GOLD analysis project Ga0315914, IMG submission 203920) | Medicago polymorpha root nodule microbial communities from Los Angeles, California, United States - elongated nodules | ecosystem: Host-associated > Plants > Roots > Nodule | place: USA... | reverse complement strand
ATAAGATTTCAAAAGATTTTATGAATTTTAATGATTCATTGGAAAGAAATGATTATAACACACTCTCTTTTACAATATTCTCAATACTGACTCTTTTATTTTTTTATACTAGAACTTTAGAGAAAGGAGGGAGAGAGAGAGAGAGATAGGGGGGAGAGGGAGGGAGAGAGAGATGAATAGAGGAGAGAGATAAAAAAAATCTTAAAAGAAAAACAATCTTAAGAAATCTCATGTTTTTATGATAGACTTTTTCATGCTAAAATTTCACTAGAAAATCCCCCAAAATCCAATTTATTAAACAATCTTTAAAAATTTGAATGATTTTGAATACCACAAGACTTTTTTTAAGTAATAAAGAGTCTTGATTGAATACCACATGACTTTTTTTAAATGACAAAGAGTCTTGATTAAATACCACGAGACTTTTTGATAATAAATTTTTTTTTTAAAATCCCTTAAAATCTTAATTCAATACACCCTCCTTATATTTGCCTAGTGTGGACCTTTTCCTTGGAAACATCAGACTTGCATAGCCCAATTCCTTCCATTAATTCCAGCGCCCCCTAGTTTCTTATATTAACCATCCTTTGCTTTTATATTTTTAATCCAACCACACATAATTCTCCTAACGGGTCACTCATAAGCCATGCATGCTGCATTCTCCTCCGTGTGACAATTTACACTAATAATAACAATAATAGTACTAATAACAACAATGCATTACTTGACTCAATAAATCAAAAACGACAAATAACGATTATAAATTAAATACTAAACTAATCAAAATAGATCAAAAACTTAATTAAAAATGATTCTGAAAATAGTGTATGACTGACTGTCATCAACAATGATAAATGTTAAATGAAGATTCATAGATAACTTATTATTGAACATACACTTTTTTTATTACAAAGGGCTAAAAGTCAAGAAAAGATAATTACGCCAAAATGAACTAACTGGGGAACATTTCTTTTCATAGGCAACAACTACATTTTAAATTAAAGGTGTATCTAATGTCCAACAATAATATATCGCGAGATATTTCTTCTCATACACTATTACCAATCTATAGAATATCATCCTGCGATTAGTAAATGAGGATTAAATTGTATTGATTGATTTGATTAGAGTACATGGTCTTGAATTTATACTAGTTATGTTTCAAAATTTTAATTGTTGGGTGATCCCTCTGGTCCTCAATTGGGCTCATCTGTTGTTTGCCCTTTGACTCATGTGTGTGATGGGTTTTGACCCCATGTGTCATATGTGTGTGATAATATATAAAGACGGTTTCTCTTTTCAATCTACTAAGTGCAGTGTTGTGCACACAAAGAGTGACCAAAGAGAAAAAGATTTGGGTTCTTGTGATAAAAGTGTTCGGAAAATGTTATCCGTTTCGATTGAAATTTGAGTATGTTGTTTCTATCACCAAGTTAGTTAGTTAGATGAATTTTCGGAGCAATTGTGTCTTCTCTGTGTTTCGGAATACTCACATGGTGTTTTTTAACTTATCAACCAAACTAGCTTTCGTAAATGTACACAACAAAATGGAAAAAATATAATAGTTGACAAGGCTTGTTTTAGTAAATTTCGAAGCATAGATAAGACACATAACAAATTAATCAAACAATCAAGCCTTTATAAATCCTTACTATAACGATAAAGATAATTTTAAAAAATCAAATAGTAAAAAGCAATTCCAATTATCCAAATGATATACAACACTTTAAACATTTTGGTTTGGTGAGAATATTAATTGGTTTCATGAGAAACTTTCATGGCTGATTGGTATATCATCTCAAATGCACTTTGCATACATGACTTCAATCTTTGTTCATCTATGAAGTTTTTTTCTGTTTTGAAGGTAACTCTTAGCACTCCCATGTAGCTCATTATTGAAATGACAAGACTCTGTAAAACATAAAATTAATCAATGCATGAATATAGAGATAACAAGAAAGTTCAAACTCAACTTATAGTGGTATATATATTCCTACAATTCAACTTCAAAGAAAAGTTTTGTGATTAGTCAAAGAAGTTACGCGCAGAGCTACATGTAGAGATAAGTCAAAGAAGTTACGCGCAGAGATACTACGTTTATACAAAAAATAAATAAATGTTATGTAAAATGATTAAATGAAAATGGAAGAATATAACAATTCATGATACCTCAGGACCACCAGCCAATGTGAAGTACAAGCCTTTCACAGGATGATTAGCCAAAGACATTTGTTGAACTGGTCCAACCAAATTGGTAACTACTGTACTTGACATTGTTATTGTCCTCCTAATATGTTGAGCTACTGCCTGCATACAGCAACAATAACTAACTTCAACAATCTTTGTAATTGGATTGTAGGATTCTAAAAAAAAATATTTAATTACAGTTTTGATCCATTGTTTTACTCTCTCGCAAAATTCTTCCTAATTTTTAAAATCCATATTTTTGTCCCTTCACTCGGGTTTCTCAATCAAGAATCGAAAAGTGATGACATGACAAGCTTTTATTGATGTGGTTTAAAATTATGTATGAAAGTTTAATGTCACATCAATAAAATAAAAACTTAACACATCACTAATTATCTAAAATTCGGAGTGAAGCACCAAAATATGAGATTTTAAAGAGGTGACCACAATTGCTTGTGGAAAAAAAAGTAATAATATACATGTGATTATCAAATGAATTTGGTTAGCTTTATGTCCCTTCAATATTCTGTTTTTCGTTTTTCATAAATGAATTTACGCACTTAATTAAAAAAAATATGTGATTATCAAATGCAATTTGGAAAATTTATGTGTCTAACCTCTTGTCCTCTGAGCTTGCCTTCAATGTCCAAAAGTGTCCCAGTAAGTGCCACAGCTAATGATTGTTTTTTCCTATTGATTATGTCATGTGTATCATAAATAAATTCTAGAGGGTTTGAAATTCTGTTCTCATTCAATTTTGGTATTGGTACATGCAAGAAGGAAAGTTTATTCCCCCAAGGACCCTTTGATTTTTTAGTATTGAGCATGTCATCAATTGATTGGTAACCTTCAACATTTCTTGTATTTAGTAATACCAATGCTGTTGAATTTGATGTCTTTGATTTTGAATCCATTTCTTGCATGTATAGCCTTGTCCCATAGAACACAATTCCAGTCACAACATCGTTCATAGTCTGCAATTAATTAGATAGAATATCATGTAAGGAAAATAAGTTAATATATATGATGTCACTGAATAATATATGTAATGTTTGGGGTTCGAAAAAAAAAAACAAAAAAAACTTAAGAATACCACTTAGTTTTTTCATGTAAGGGTATCAATTGGACCTTACTAACCAAAAGATTGAATGGTGTAGATTTCAACACGGTCTTTTTTTTTTAATTTAAAATATTAACCTTAAAATCCATATTGTCTATAACGTAGACACCCCAAAATGTATGTATGTGTCCTAGTTTAGACATATCCTAGTAAGAGGGGTGTGTGTAGTTGACCCTATCCCACAACCCCCAAAAAATAAGTCTCATTGTTTCTTACCTATGTCCACACGTGTCTTGACAAAAAGAAAAGACATACTTATAGTTGATTGATAAGATGAAAAACCAAAAACAAAATTTCATTAACTAAAAATATTATTCTTTTTGTTCTTTTTTTAGTTTTCGTTTTAAGGGTTATTTATACATATAGAAAATTAATTGCTTTTTTATTTTATTTTTAATAAAATTATTTGCTTATTCATATAATATTTTTAACTATTTTTTTCTTGAAGAAGCTAAACTAACTCACCCAAATTGACATCAGAGATAATCGAACTTAAGAGTATTATTGATAAAATAATAACAAATGTTGCACTAAATTTTAAAAACAAGTAAATAAGGAAGAAAAAATATATATAAAAAGTGGCAAATCAAAAGGAAAAGAGGGGATATCATACCACTCCAAGCTTGGATTTGATGTCTTTGATATGATCAATGGAGAATGCAATGTTTGATATAGAAATTGGTTGAAAATCAGCTCCTTCATCTCCAGATCTTATAGGTGTTTTATCGTCAACAATCATGCTACTCTTCAATACACTCCATCCAAAATCAGAGGCAGTATTAAAAACTGAGGACATAGTCCAAGAAAATTTTCTCCAAAAACTTTTATTAGAAGGTTCTAATTTTGATGGTTTAAGAGAAGGAAATGACAAAGGAAGAGATGGATCATCAGCACGTTGTAGACAAGAGAGAAGTGCACCCATTAGAGAATAACCATCTCCAAGTGCATGGTGAAGTTTGAATATTATTGTGCCTAATGAATTTTTTGTAGGGTAGTTTACTATGTGAACTTCCCATAATGGTTTCCCTTGAGGTAATGGCTCAATTGCTATGGTTGATAAATAATCATGAAAAGATTTGTCATAGAATTCCACTTTTTTTCCTTTTGGAAATATTGGTTTTTTCACATGGTCTTTCAAGTTCACATCAACTTGCTTCCATCTTTTTTCCTCATTTTTATCTTGTACCTGTTCACACATATTTGAACAATGTTAGTCAAGGAAAAAAAACATATAAATGATGGGATTTAATATATTCTACCAAGTAAAATAAGATGTGATTGAGATTTAAAAAACTAAACCGAATCGGACATTTCAACTGTTTGAAGTGTGAACCAAAACGGTTTATGGTTCGGTTTGAGCAATATTTAGATTTCATTTTCTTCTCATTCAAGTGGTTTAAAGCATTATGGACAATGACTCCAAGATCTCGCCGATTTGGACGCTGAGTTCAGTATTAGAAAATGGATGCAATAAAAATACAACAACCGACAAAATTTCCTCCTTTCCTAAAAAAAATGAAAATTTCCTAAAAAAAACTACTAAGAAAATTGAAAGTGACAAAAATATAGAAACAGCAAAATATTTAAATACGTATCCAATTTCATATATAAATGTTTGAAATGAGCGAATTATTGACATTTTTTTCATTAATAACTTTTCTCTGAAATTTTTATAACTTGTCGATAAATTACATGATTCTTGTAAGTATAACTCATATAACTTGGAGCACTTAGTGTGCTCGCGCATACAAGTTTTTTTCGTTGAAACTCACATTAAATATCAAGAAGTGGGAATTATAAGTTCGAAACCATGCCATGATATATTGAAGTGGGAATTACAAGGTTGAAACCATTCTTCACTATATCAAATATTTCTACAATCTTTTAACACCGAGTTGTAATTACGTGATAGTGTGTGTTAGTTTTACTGTATTAGGCTTATCGAAAACAAAAGAAAACACATATCAATGCAAAACATATGCTATATAATATAAACATATCAATAAGAAATGATTAATGTCCTTTATATATATAATATTAAATGGAAATTAGAGAGAGAAACTAACCATGATGGAAGAGAAACGAGGACTAATGGGAAGGAAAACATCTCTAAGAAGAGCAAAAGCTTGTAAATCATCAATGGAAACTTCAAATTCTAAAACTGCAATAATATATAAACATAGGGATGAGCTATTGAAGTATTGTCCAATAGGACTAACTGGTTCTTGTAACTGCTCCTCTTTCTCGTGTTCCATTATGCAAAGAAAAATATCAATCAAACTTTAGGATGTGATAGTTGGTAGGAGAATGAATTTGAATTATTGAATTTGAAGTATATATATAGGTAAATCAAATGTAGACAATTTGGAAAAACGATAGTGTGGACGAAAACACAAATGATCATGATAGATACATTAGCAAGAGACAAAAAAACCAAATACTGTGTTAGCAATAAATTGTAACAACTATGGTTTAATTTAATTACCTTAAATATTTAATTACCTATAGCTAGTTTTACTTTCGATAAGAACGAGCAAAAGTGGCAGATCAACTATACAGGAATCACGAAAAAGAAATTAATTAATTAGGTGGCTGTCAAATAATTTTGAGCATGCAAACAAGTTAGTTGGATGTGACTTTTTCATTTTTTTAGTAAATAATAATTTTATGTACTTCCAAATAATTAATAATATTTGCAAAGCTAAAACTTTAAATGTTGTGTTTCATATGACAGTCATCATATTAAAAAAGTATATATTTAGTGACAAAAAATGTAGTATATAGTGAGCGGTTTAGAATGGTCACAAAATCGATATAGCTTAGAATCATCATATTAATCTTAGAAAAATGTTTGCTGCTAACTCGAGTTTCATATAGCTTAGAATTTAATATTTAATGTGTCCATTAAATTAATTCAACATTGTAATTTTAAGGAGTTGAGTCACGGTTATAAAAAGAAACATTAGTCTCATTTTAATTAACACTAATTCAAAATAAATTCTTTAAAGTTGCATGAAAAATAATAATTATTTTTTAAATAAAAAAGTCAAAATAAGCAATTGCTTTTCACACATTTCGTATAGAAGCATAAACTTAGTCATTTTATCTGTAATGAATAAAGTTAAAGATAAAGATATATATTTTCAAAAGTGCTTCAATTCAATTCATATTGGAACATGCTACGGTCTAAACAACTGTTATGATTGGTTCAACTATATCCACCGAAGATATATTGCTGGCTAACTATACAACACCGAAAATTAATTAGAGAAAGCTGACCTTAGTGTATACGTAGATGTTACATGATTTTTGTTTGTACCCTGCAGACATCATATAAAAACGACACATTTTGCACTTATAAATTCAACGATTTCATTGGTCGATTTTTCCTTTTCAGATTAAAAAAATAAATAAATGATTTCATACTAGATTCAATAAAGATGAATGATAGAGTCGGTTTCTTAAATGATGCTAATCCCCAATATAATAAAAAAAATTGTGGATGTGTTTTTTGAAGGAAAAAGAATTCTTGATGTTGAAAATTATGGATAAGGCTCCATCATGTTAGGCGTGCCTAGTTTACACTTAAATTAAGCATTTCACTTAGGTTTTGTTTTCTAGTTTAGAGAGGAAGGGAGTGATGACTTTAAAGGATGAAAAATATAGAAGAAAATAGAGAAATCTTTAACATTTTTTAAAGTGTATTCTCCATTCCTCTGAAAACTTTTTGTATTTTTCTTTACATTTCACATTTTGTTCATGTTACGAACAAATGATACGATTTACAAATAATCACGATTATCAATCAAATTTATTACTCTCTTAGAGAGGATATATTCCGATTTACAACAATACGATATCTTTTATAAGAAAGGATACAATGAATATTTTGTACAAGGCATCAAAGCAAGTAGTCTCATTGTAACGATATTATATCTTCAAATAAAGAATTCAAAAATCATCGGGATGGTTAGTTCCATTGGATCTACATTCTTTTTAGGATGTTAAACCATTTTAAAATCAAGGATGAATCATAAGTATATTATATCAAGATGATGATGTACCGAATAACATTCATCAAATATGTATGTGTACGTGAAGGTGAAAAAAATGGGAAAGGCAATGTGCAAGAAAAAGAAATATTGTTGTAGTGTTTACACGTTAAAAATAACTATTCAGACTTATCAATAAGTATTCAGAGTTATCGTGTCCAATCCATCCATGGGGATTCAAGCGATATCAATGCGGTTCAAGTTTGTTGTTTTAAGTTAAGAATTAAAGTTGGCGATGTGCAATATTTATATTAACTATATTTGAATCCCATCAACAAGATAGAGTTAGTTACACATGGTATCCTTACGGTACATAATGAGAAGATATTGATCGTTGAAGTTGGTTCCTCAAAGATCGTTCAAACTTTCCGCCTCTTCTTGGTCGCTACCTCACTCTTTTGTAAAATATTCACTCTCTAACAATCAGAACATAGTGAAATCATGATTTGGAAGGTTATGATCCGGTAACATTTGTAAAATACTCTCTTTATTCATGTATTTCTTTACATATACAATTATTTAGGTTTAGCTATCATGACTATGAGTAGCTAGTCTTCTAAGTTAGGTCATATATATAGATGACTTTTACTTACTAATATTTTCTCATTTTATCGTTTTTTACCAAAAAAACGAAAAGACAAACATAACAATGCACATCTGTACGCTAGTAAAAATAATAACAGTCAAATAAAACAAGAGAAAAATAACAAAGACATTATAAAAATCAAGATGAAAGAAAAAAACATTATAAAATTCGGAAACCATATCAACATACGGTGTTGATTTTGTATTTTTTTTTTTTACTTAATATTAAAATATGTAAGTTGCAACCTTTCATAAAAAATAAAAATTATTACATGAGTTTTAACATTTTAGTATTATATATATTTTAAATGTATATAAACAGGATAAATAGATAAATGATAATGAAAATATAAGTGTGAAAATAAATATAGATTTTTGTTTTGACAATTCATTTAAACTAAATTCTAAAATTACAATAATTATCATTAAAATTATTGAATTTGATATATACCATTTACTATGTAAAAGTGCTTTTGACAACTTAACTTCAATAGAGGTCAATTTTAATGTGGAGTTCAATTATGGTTTGTGGCTTAATATGATCCCACTTAAATTTAACATTTTTGTTTGGAGGTTAATGTTGAACCGGATTCCAACTAAAGATATATAATTTGGATCGACGTCATATTTTGGTAGCTTCTAGTAATTTTTGCTCTGCTAATTGTGGTACCGTAGAAGATAGAGATTTTATTAACTGCATTGTGTTTGGCAAACTTTGGTTAGCGGTGTCTGGTTGGTTAGGTATCTCGACGGCTTTTCATGAAAACATCCCGGATCACCTTTTTCAATTTGGTGGCTTAGGTGGATTCTCTAAAAAATCTCATCTGACTTTTAATATTTTATGGAGTTCTCTGCGTTATCTAGAAGGAAATAAATGGAATGATATTTCAACAAAAGAGTGAACTTATTCAGGCTTTGTGTGAATGAGTTAAGCTGCAGACTTATTGATGGTTAAAATTGTATTGTGTCTTATTCGATTTTGACCACCTCTTTTGGTGTCAGAATCTTTTATCCTGCTTAAAAGCAGTTTTTTAAGTTTTTTTTTGTTTTGTTATTGTAGTGGTTCAGACTTTTTAACACAAACAAATATGTCTTTTAATGGCTCTAACACACCTTAAACAAGAGAAGTTGTCATTGATTTTTAATATATTTTTGTTAGCTTATTAAAAAAATGTAAAACACTTGCCATACAAATTAAATAAATTTAAATTTTTATGCAAACATTAGTTAGGATTAAAAACATGTGGAAACAATAAATAAATAGAGTTGACGTGAGACTTACTTTTTGACAGGAGTTGACGTGAGATTTATGAATCTTGTAACATATGGCTCGAGTTTTCTTTTACATGTAAACCGAGTTGCTAGTGTTTTGATCTATGAAAGCAACAACTACTTATATTAATTAGTAGAGCAATGTTATATTATATATAGAGGATAAAATCAATTTACACCATGATTCAAACTTAAGGATATGACATCGATGATAATTCTTTACTGTAAAATTGTATTACAAAATCAACTATTAGATTGAAAGATATTATAATATAGATTATGTCTACAAATTTTTATAATAATCGAAAATCATTTGTGAAAATAAATCTCATACTAAGTTATTAGACAGGTAGATTTGTTTCATATTAGGGTGGAAAAAAAATAGAAATTCCGCTAAAACTAAAAAGAGTAAAAGCTATTCAAAGACAAAATTGTTGTCGTATTAGACCAAATGTCAATAATTTCTCTCTTGTTTGACTTAATTTCCACGAATCCATGATCATTGCACATGGTGCTATCTTTCCAATATTGTGCTTGGCCTATAGATATAGGCTATAGCACATCCTTGTGCCTTCGTCCAACTTGGTAAATTGTTTTTTCTTTTAAAAAATTATTTGTTGTGCAAATAATTCAAACAAATCTATTGTTCAAATAATAAACTAAATCTATGAAAAACTAATCAAAAAACACCCCAACACTTTATCTTGTAAAAAACTTTTATTGTTTTACTATATAAAAAAATCAGAGAGATAAACTTGCTCTTGAGAACAAGTCAAGATGTAGAAACATGCGGTTAGGCTTCAAATGTAAACATAAATATCACAAGAAACAAATGAGAACTATTTTCCTACCACATAGAGAAGAAAAGGAATTTTTAATAAGGGTCAAATATGTTTTTGGTCCATATAAATATACTAACTTTCGGTTTTAGTTCATGATAAGTGCTCAAAAGTAACATATTTTATGTGCTAATCTAGGCATTTTAGTGACTTGTTCTGCAAGTTATCTAAGGAAAGACTACCATTTGAGTGTATTTATACCATTTATGCTTAAATGCCTGATTCTACCCAATTTATGCAGGAAATGACAAACAAGGACCAAGAAAGAAGCTCCTGAACCAAGGTCTGTTCGCTTAAGCGTGCAAGCACCAGTGAGCAACCATCTAGTTCGCTTTCAAGGACGCTTTCAGGACGCTCATGGGAAACCAGTTGTTCGCTTAAGCGTGCATATCGTCACTTAAGCGTACAAAATGTCGAGAGCAAAGGAAAGTTCGCTCACAAGCACGCTTTGTGGTACGCTTAAGCGAAGTTCATCATCTTCAGAGGATAAGGTCCCACGTGGCAGCTTCTCATTGGCCAGTAGAAGATTTTCTAGTTGTTCGCTTAAGCGTGCATATGGTCGCTTAAGCGAACGAGCACGAATTTGACCCATATAAATAGCTCTCTCTTCTCTTTCCAAAAAAAACATTACATAGTTTTGATATTTTTCTGGTTTTAGAGAGAGATTAGGGTATTTTCTTGAGAGAGAAACACAAAGCAAGGTAGTTAGAAGTAGATTCAACCCAAGATTTGTTGAGACATCATGGATCTAGGCATTGAATCTCCATCTTTTCTTCATCCTTTGCAAAGCTATCATAAACATATGTAGCTACATCTACCCTTGTGGGTTTTGAGGTATTCAAACAAGCTATTATGTAATCTTTTGATCATTTAATATATGGTTTTAGCTATTTATTCAATATTGTTGTTATTCTTGCATTTACTGTTTTATTGAGGTTTGAAATGATATGGACACATACTTTTGAATCTATAAATAGAATAACAATCTATCTTAAGTTATCACTCTAGACATGGATGGTAATATTTGATAATCACTTTTAATCTAGAACTTAATGCTTTTGGGTAATTTAATCGGTTGGGAAATCGTCGATTAAACCATCCAATCGACTTTGTGATCGTTTAAATGTTTGGGAAATCGATGTTTAAACGATCCCTTAGAAATAACGATATCATTTGGACACAAATGATATTGTCGAGTGATTGTGATAATATCGTTTAACAAGCTAGAATCTGTTACTTGGTCGAGAGATTGCAGCTGTTACGCTTGGTTGATGTCTCTGACCCCAAGCG
>Ga0315914_1010662_pt1 | contig 11345 bp, 7 predicted proteins | sample MpolenodulesMG_FD_203920 | JGI IMG/M metagenome (GOLD analysis project Ga0315914, IMG submission 203920) | Medicago polymorpha root nodule microbial communities from Los Angeles, California, United States - elongated nodules | ecosystem: Host-associated > Plants > Roots > Nodule | place: USA... | reverse complement strand
ATATGGAACAAAACATAAGAGATCAAGAAAGAAGATGAAACATGGTTAGATTTTGCGGTGTTATTTGTACCCTTCAAGCAGTGCAAGGCTAAGAGAGTTTGTGCATCACTTTCCATTGTTAAGTCTAAACTGTCTTGACATAAAAATGATGGCAAGAGAGGATAATGGGAATGCATTCGTTAATATACATGGAAGGTTATGAGATCTACGACTGAGATGTAGGGGGTGTTTGACTCAAATCATGGAGCATTAATACATGAAAGGTTATGAGATCTACGGATGAGATGAAGAGAGTGGTTGACTGAGTTGATTAGCATTAATTACGTATTAGGGAGGGAAAAGAAGATAATTAGCACTGTTTTTAACTGCTATTATGACGTTTCTGTATGAGAGATAAAGTGAGAAGTTTGAAAATAGAGTTTGAAAAATGATGGTAGGAGAGGATAATGGGAATGCATTTGTTAATATACATGGAAGGTTATGAGATCTACGGCTGAGATGTAGAGGGTGGTTGACTCAAATCATGGAACATGGATACATGAAAGGTTATGAGATCTACGGCTGAGATGAAGGGAGTGGTTGACTGAGTTGATTAACATTAATTACGTATTAGGGAGGGAAAAAGAGGATGATTAACACTGTTTTCAATTGCCATTATGACGTTTCTTAATGAGAGATAAAGTGAAGAGTTTGAAAATAGAGTTTGAATCAACGACTGTAATTAAGTGTGTGGTTGAGAGATTAGATTAGCAATAATTACATGTTTAGGAGGGGAAAATGCAAGGGATTAGGGTAAACATGTTAGCTCATCAAGTCTAACTTTTATAATAAAGGATAAAAATCCACTCCAATTCAGTACCTCGTTGGAGTTCACATCTCCTCTACATCTAACGGGAGACAATAACACGAGATAAGTTTTATGTTACATTTGTCTTAACATAAAACTAAGAAACAAAGAAACTTGAGTATTAAAGTGCATTTACAAGCATTCGCCCATCCACTTCGAGTGTACTAGATCAAGAGAAAATGCTTTGAGGTAGGGGTGGCAAAGAAATCCATACGCACGGATATCCGTGGATGAAATCTGTCACGAGCATGAGGTGGGTAGCTAAACAGATATCCGCGGGTAAAATAAATGGGTATTTAACTACCCGTTATTTTATTGACACGGATGCGGATTTGATGAAACCTGTGCCCGCTGGTATCCGTACCCGTTAATAAATTAAGTAAATTACTAAAATATCCATGTGTATAAGAGTTTTTATTCTTTTATTTTATTTCAAGAATATCCATGTGTATGTATATAAGAGTTTTTGGATGTTTATTTAGATTTAGGATGTTTTTATCCTTTTATTTTACTTCAAAAATTTGTATGGATTATGTAAGAATCATATGCATTATGGTATGATGAATTTGCTTGGGATTATGTAAGAATCATGATTTTTGTTTGGATTATGGTATGAATTATAAAATTTGAATAGAATATGTTATGTATGGATCTTTAAAAGTTGAAGTTTGTAGATAATTAAAAATGTATTTTTCTTTGTAAAAAAAATTAATTCTAAAATTCATGGGTACCCGCGAATACCCGTGGATTACCTGTATAGAGATACTCACACGGGTACGGGGACAGGTACCATATTTATTTATTCAACGGGATAGAGACGGATATCATACTACCCGTACTCATGGATACCCATTGACATCCATACTTTGAGAATCACTTGGCAAATCATATATTTTAGAGTTGTGTTATTTGAACAACCATTTGATTGACAACTTTTGGGACAACCATAAATTTACAAAGAAAAAGAGGTATTTACACAAAAACCAAAGCAATGGAGAGAGAAAGTAAAAACATAATGTGAGTATGAAAGAGAAAATTGTAACAAAAGTTGTCAAAAAGTGTTTGTAAAAATGTCATTTCTCTATATTTTATACGATTAGAAATCATACTTGGCATCTTAGAGTTTCATTTCCTCTACATCAAGAACCACTCTAACTCAGTATCATGTTGGCGCTCACATCTCATCTTCATCTAACAGGAGACAATAACACGAGAAATGTCTTATGTTCCATTTGTCTTAACATAAAACTAAGAAACAAACAAAGTTGAGTATTAAAGTGCATTTTCAAGTATTCACCGATTTGTCGTAACATAAAACAAAGAAAATGCTTTGAGGATCACTAGGCAAATCATTTATTTTATAAGATTAGAAATCGAACTTGGTACTTCAAAGAAAATGATTTGCGTTACACCTTGTTGATAGAGGACAAATTATAAAAAAATCTAGTTTTTGTATGATGAATATAATCGATAAATATTTTAAATATAGCAACTGATCGATGCATGCATGAAATATTGTTGAAATCTTTGCAATATATTTTCTGTGTTGTTTAATATGTGGTGGAAGTAGCATTTAGAAGACAAACACTATCTCTGTTTTTCCCTTCGCAAACATAAGCTTTAAAACCATTTTTCTTAAAGTCAAAATAAAATACATTAAACCCAATAATTTTTTTTAACCGGTACAAGTTATGCAATGATATAATTTAAGTGTCTACAATCAATTAGAAACCACAACAAAACAAAAAAGATAGCTAGGTGGCAAATCACAAGCATATAACGAGATTAAGCCACCAAATATGATGGATAAAAATAGTTTTAAAACCAATTATTACTTTATTTAATTTTTTAAAACGGCATCAATTATTTGCTAAATACAGTGTATACCGCTTAGAAATATTTCATGAATCACGAGATTCATTGTACGGAGCATGTAATTGTTGGATTTCGGCCACTTTCAACACTTTTTCTATGATAAAAAAAGAGGTTATTTCCCTCAATTGCAACATCTCAACCATCAAACACTATAGGAAAAGGCTTAATTACATTTTTGGTGCTCACATTTTGACCAGCTCACGAAAATGGTCATTCCTCTTTTAAATCGAACAAAACCGTCCTAAACTATCATGTTTTTTGCAGTTTTAATCCTACCTCCTATTTTCAACTCCAGAAACGCAGAGAAATGGTAGTTTTAGGCAGTTTTAGACCTACTCCCTATGCTCAATCATGAAATAAACAAGGAATAAAGCATGTGGGTACAAGGAATATACTCTATTCAGCACACTAACAAAAAAAACCTAATTTGAAACATATCTTAGAAATTAGGGTTTGTTGCTTAGTGTGTTGAATAAAGTGGATTCTTTGCACCCACATGCTTTATTCCTTGTTTATTTCATGGTTGAGCATAGGGGGTATGTCTAAAACTGTCATTTCTCTGCATTTCTGAAGTTGAAAATAGGAGGTAGGACTAAAACTGCAAAAAACATATAGTTTAGGGACGCTTTTGTTCGATTTAAAAGAGGCAGGACCATTTTCGTAAGCTGGTCAAAATGCGAGGACCAAAAGTGTAATTAAGCCCAATATAAAAGAGGGACAGAGTTATCAAGAAAATAAGATATAAAGTTTGAAAAAACTTCTACTAGAGAGAATCTGAGTTATCAAGAAAATAAAATATAAAGTTTGAAAAAACTTCTACTAGAGAGAATCTAATTTTTTCTCAATCAGACTTTACCTTGACATTAATCTTTGTTTTTTTTTTGACAGAACCATCGCTCCAACTTAGATTACCACAAATCTCACATAATGTCCCATTCAGCATAGGGTTCATGTGTTGAGGATGTTTCCCTAAGTATAGTAAATGAGTAACCATCCTTTCACAACTAGGTTCGTTTGTTCTGCTTTGTCCGTCAGCATACACCACTACTCTTGATCTATGTTTTTACAAATCAAAAGGTTCTTTCGATCTTTTACCAAACACAAACACAAACACTTTGCCAACCTCATACTTTGTCATAGGACGGTTTATGAATGCATGTGCATGTGCCTAAATGCTAAAGTGGAACCCGGCTCCATATCATATATTCCACTGTCCCCACAACTTCACATGGCTCCCATCATAGAATCTTCTATATATTCTCTTGTTTCATATTATATAGCTCTAACAAGATTAGTAGCTAGCTAGGCAATTAAATTCTACATTTTATCTCTTATTATTTGCCACTTTTAAGTAATGGCAGCTTCCACTCAATTTGCTAGGACTCTTCTCTTTCTCTTTTTCTTTCATTCCTTAAGAGGTGATTTTCTCATTCACAAGTAGATATATCATATCATAACCACTTGTTCTATTTTGCATGCATATAGCAAAAAGGCCTAGTCCTATAGCAAATTCAAAAAATTTAAGCTTGTGAAAATACCATAGAAAATAGATAATGTTCATGTTAAATATTAAGAGGCACCAAGCATTTGATATGTTGAGTCCTAGTTCGAACCAATTATTTGTAAATTATCAACATATTCTAGCGGCCAATTATTTGTAAATAATGTATTTTTATATACTCTAAGAATTCAATGATAATTTTTTTTTTTTTAATCATTGCATATCGTATCTATGCAGGTTTAAATTCAGCCACATTTACAATTGTAAACAAGTGCAGCTATCCTGTTTGGCCGGGAATTTTGTCTGGTGCCGGAACGGCACAGCTAGCAACGACAGGCTTTGCCCTACAACCGGGCGAATCCAACGCCGTCACCATGCCAACATCTTGGTCCGGCCGCATATGGGGCCGGACACTATGCTCAACTGACCCCTCTGGAAAATTCTCATGCATCACAGGAGACTGCGGCTCCTCCAAAGTAGAATGCACCGGCAGCGGTGCCATCCCTCCAGCGACGCTCGCGGAGTTCACATTAAACGGTGCTAATGGACTAGATTTCTACGACGTCAGCCTAGTCGACGGTTACAACCTTCCCATAACAGTGGAACCAAGTGGCGGCGGTGGAAACTGCACGACGACAGGCTGTTTGGTGGACTTAAACGGCGCGTGTCCAACGGAGCTGAAGGTGAAAATTGGGGTGGAGGGAGAAGGGAGTGATGAGAAGAGCGTGGCGTGTAAAAGCGCGTGTGAAGCTTTTGGTGATCCAATGTATTGTTGCAATGGCGCTTATGCAACTCCGCAGACTTGTAAGCCAAGTTCATACTCGGAGTTCTTCAAAAGCGCATGTCCACGCGCTTATAGCTATGCTTATGATGATGGAACTAGCACCTTCACTTGTTCCTCTGCAGATTACCTCATTACCTTCTGTTCTACACATTCCAAAGGGTAATGTAGTTTAATTTTAATTTTATTATTAATTATTAGTTCAATCTTCTGATTTTTTTCTAAAGTAGAAAATTAAAATAACTAGAAATATATTTGAATGCATGCAGTTCGATAAAGTCAGGGAATGGAAAATTCCCATTTGGAGTGGACATTTGGGCAGGTCATGCCTATAGCCATACTGATGAGTCAACCAAGGGGATGTCACTAGCTGTGGGAGCAATTCTTATGACAATTTGGTGGCAGCTCAGTTAGGCGTGCGGATTTAGATTTCACACAGTTATTGATTTTGACGTAGTATGTTTGTTTATGTGGTGCATCAAGGCGTAGACGCACGTTTGTCTGAAGCAACTATTTGGAGCTTCTTAAAAATCACGGCAATTGGTCATTGGGACGCGATATTTGTACTCCCCGAGCATCTATCATGCCTCTTTATGTACATTTGTATAATTGGGTCCTTAAATTCACAAAAACTTACCGTAAAGAAAAGAACATAAACACGATCGATATTTTAGGAATTTTATTTCTTTTTGAAATTAGATATCATTTTTAGCAATATGGTTCAAAAATATAATGTAAATAGTACATCTATATCATTTAAACAAGTTCATTTTCGTTTTTTAAAGCAAAAATAGGGGAGCCCATAGACTGCACCCAAATATACAAGATAAAAAGAAATGTATTACAATAGAGGGGTCCCGAGACCAAAACCCTCCTAAGGTTACGAGAAAAACAATGGTAGGAAAGCCCCAATCTATTCTTTACAAAGCTTTTTAATTTCTATTAGGAATAGGGCAATGATCAAACCAATAAGATGAGGTATGAAAATGTCAAAGTTTACCTACTTGTCGGCACAATGATTACCTTCTTTAAACATGTGTAGTATATTAATGATAGACGGTTGAACCACCCATTCTTCAACTTCCAAAGAGACAACTGAACTAAACTTGAATGCGATGGTAATCGGTTTTGACTCTATTTCCAACCATAAGTTATGCCAACTTTGTGTGAGTTGTTTCTTTTGTTGTCATTGAACCTTTCAACTCAAGTTCAACTTCAAGTGCATTAGTATTACCTAAGTTGGTAGAAAAACATGTCTACCATTCACATTTTTGAATCAATTTTTCATAGAGAATTTTAGAATATTATAATAATATTTCCTAATTTTTTTTAACAAAATATAAATTAAATATGAATTTTTAAGCGTTAAAAACTTAAAAAGTTCCTATTTAATTTATCCCTTGTTAAAAAAATTTAAACTTTTGCAAGAGAGATTTCTTTCATGTACTAAACATGATTATGATAAAATCAAAATTTTAAAGGATACACATAATTTTACTTAAAAGTAAAAAAAAAACATAAGTTTTGATGGAAAACATTTGATGGGTTAAAACTTGATGGATTTTTTTAAGGGGAATATAGCAGCCTCTAAATCAATATTATCATCGGTTGACAATTTATTGCGTAACATCCTACAAATCAACAAAGACTTTGAAGGGGGAATATCTTGGTTCCAAATGAGTAAATTAAGAGCAATGGTATTTGAAGTTTGAACAATCATTTGCTAACAACTTTTATGACAACCTCCTTTTTTTTTCTTTTTATTGATCAAAAACAATGGAGAGAGAAAAAGGAAGAGAGAGAGTAAAAATATAATATAAGTATGAGAGAGAAAAATGTCAAAAAAGATTGTACAAATATATTTCTAGTAAATTAAATAGTTGTATTTCAAACATCACTGTATCTATATTGGAGCCTTTTCTTGCCTACATCAAATTAAGTTCAGCAGAAATGTATTGGACCATGCATCTGATTTCGGTGTATCTTGCTAGTGATTACAGCACAGTACTTCGTTTGGTTCTTTTGCTTATTGCCTGTAATACTTCCATGGAGTAAAATGAAGCTTAAATGAAGTGGATTGTCTTGTATCGTCCTTAACACGATTCATGGTCAAGACTATAAAACAACTTATAATCATGTTGAAACTTAGCTTTTCGTTCTTTATCTACACTTGTAGAATTGAACTCAAGGTGTTACCATGAACTTAGCATAAGAGATAATGCATGATATATGCGGGAGGTCGGGTTTGAACCTCAGACAAACCACTTATTCGTTTTTAAGGTGAATTTCTCTAACTACTAGACTAAAAAAAAAGAATTGAACTCAAGGTCTTTTGAAAAACTCTTTACTAGTTATTTACTCGGATCTGGATTCTCTACTGCTCATTCTCTTCCGTTCTCATCTCAACCTTTCATCCGTGTTTTTCTATCTTTTCCAAACTACTGTTTTTTATTTATTTATTTATTATTAACTCTCAGCCGTTGGATGAATCAAACGAGGGATAGCAAAATAATAAAAATAGGAGAGATTCATTTCCCCACTGTAAAAAAAAGACTTGCACTCATTATACAAAACGGAAGAATAAATAAATAACCGACCACTTGATCAAGTGAATGAGTTTAAAATTGTTGTCCATATACGACAGAAATGACTCACTAATCTATTGTCATAGAACTTTACCCCTTTATCCCACCACATGTGAATGGATAAAAAAAAATCTCCGTCTGAAATCCTATTCGATTTCTATCAACTAACAAGTTGGAGGCATTTAGAGTTAAGTTTTAAGGTGTATCAGGAATCAATGAATGCAATGATAATTTCTACGATGCCAATTGGAACATGCTAAGAGTCTCATGAAAGATAACCTAAAAATATGTTTAAAAATGTGAGTACTTTTTTCTTGAGTAAATAAATGAGAGTATTTTCACGTTACAAATAGTTTTATAGTGTTTTATTAGACCTATCTAAAATCTAAGATGTTACATTTTTTCGAATAAAAGATAACATCTTAGATTTTGAGATTGGATCTAGCAAAACCCATAAAGTATATGAAAAGTTGTCGCGTCATTTTTCGGAGGTCAAAACTATTTGATTAACATTTGACTCACTTTTTATTTTACGACTGAACTTTTAAAAAAATTTAAGAAAAGGGAAAAAAAGTTCAAATTACCCATATTTTGAAAAGATTAAGGGTTCGGGGGTTGGTTATATTTAGGGAAGGTATTAACACCCTAAATATTCATAGTACTCTACGAGAACCTCTTGATTTTATTTAACTTTTGTGCTATCACTTACTTGCTTTTAGAAATGGAATTAAAGTGATAAAAGGGAAAAAGAAACGGTTTTATTTACATCTTTTATTGATTTGGAAGGACAGGGTCCTTTGGCTACATACCTGTGAGGGATCAAAACCTCGTACTTCGGGGTAGAAATTGACGTTTGATTGGTTTTGTATTTTTTATTAGTTTTGAAAAAGGTTTTAAAGTGAAAAGCCAAATGGGAAAATAAGCTTGTTTGTATTTTTTTTATTTTAAAAGAAAATTACTCAAAATATGATTAAATTGATTAAAATTTGATTAAGAAAATAAAAATAAAAAGGGAATCACTTGATTGTAAATCAAGGTTTATTATGAAAATGATTTTTTGTGAGTTTTTGGTTATTTGAATGTTTTTGTTGTTTTTGAATAATAAATGAAAATTAAACTAACGGAGCAATAAAAATAAAAGTGCGTGGATTTTTGTAGTGACGTTGGATCACCATAAAATCCCTAATCTAATTTTTTGCATTTTTGGATATATATAAAGCGGTAAAGAAATAAAAGGACACACACGCGCACACTTTTCTCATTTATATTGTTTACATTGAACCTAAATACATTCTAATTGCTGGAAAATAAATGATGATAATTAAAATGCTAAATGATAATAATAAATAGAAATAAAATGAAACGCAAAAAAATGCTAATAAGTAAGAAAATAAAAGAAACTAAGAGAGGGACAACCGAAGGGACAAAAGTACTGAAGAGACAAAATTCCGGAGGGACTTTTCCGAAGGGACAGAAAAAGAGGGAGAAGAAAAGAATAGCTCGTCAACACAAGCTAAATGAGGAAGAAGAGAGAAAAGTTCGTTGACAACTCAAGATAACTTTTTGGTGTCTTTTAAAGTGTGGAATGAGAGCTCTATTTACAGGTGAGGAGGTTGATGAGAATGGAAAAGTGGTTTAATGGTTTTTTTATGGTGATTTATGGAATGGAACGCGTTATGGCTTGAATGGAAAGAAAAGAGGATGACTTTGGTGATTGCCTATGATTGTGGCATGGGAAAGAAAAGAAAGAAAAATTGAACCCCGGACACTTTGAATTTTTGGACTCATTGACACTTTGTTTTTTTTGGGCACTAATTAAAAAAGAAATGAAAATAAAATAAACCTAATACGAAATAAAAACAAATTAAAATAAAATAAAGTAAATTAAAATAAAATTAAAAGATGAAAAATAAAAGGTAAGATAAAACTAAAAAACTAATAAATAATAAAATAAAAAAAAGTGAGAAGAGGGTCCGAAATCGGTACAAAAATGAGGTATTTTAAAATACATCTCTGTCGAATTTTTCACCGAAAAGTCAAAGACTAATCAGGGTCAGACGACGTATGAATGTAAGATGTTAGGTCAAAAATTAGGGTATGACAAAAGTAAATTTCGCAAATGCTTAATCGTTTAAAGCACTAGCAAATTAGTTTAGACTTCTTCAATTTCAATTAGCGTAAACAAAAGGCCCAGGAAAAATTGGAACTAATTGTCTTCGATTTATTTATAATTATGTTAAGGGATGATAGTCATTTTGCTCTCTATGTAAGGAGTAGTCATAATAGTCATTTGTTGTATTAAAATTTTGAAATAGTTTCTGATTGTTGGTCAAAGTAGTTTTTGATGTTAAAATAGTTCTTCAATGTTGACAATAATATATTTTTTTTATAGGGACTGATATGACAATAAATAAGTACTTTCATTTAGACTTATTCAATTTCAATTAGAGTAAACATAGCTAGCTAGGGCCGAGAGGAAATTGGAACAAATTGTCTTTGATTAATTTATAATTATGTTAATGGGTAATAGTTTTTTTGGTCCCTTAATATGCAAGGAGTAGCTAAATAGTCCATCAATGTATCAAAATTTCAAAATAGTATATCATTGTGCGTAAAGTAGTCTTTGATGTTAAAATAGTTCCTCATTGTTCACAATTTTTTTCTTCTATAAGGACCGATATGACAATAAGTATGTATATTGAGATATTAGCATGACAATAGTAACATAATATTTTAACACAAGAAACTATTTTAATTAAGGAAGTGCACAATCTCAAACCATTTTAAAATTTTGATACAATCAATGACTATTGTGATTACTCGCTACACATCCGAGGACCAAAATGACTATTACCCATTATGTTAACTTTTAGGCACACATTCTCCTTCAAAGAGTTTGTAAAAAAAAAAAAAAAAGTTCTCCTTCAAAGAGAGTTTTTTTTAATCTATTTTCCTTTTGACCTCTTAAAAAATAATTATGTTAAAATTTTGGGTTGTTTAATTATGTTAGGAAAATGCTAACAAATTTTCTAAGACACTCGTTAAGAAAACAAACATAGTATAAATATATTGAAACTTTTACTGTCATTCTCTAAAGAGATATCAAAAAAATGTAATTTTCAATATAAAATTTTCATTTTTTTTAACTAAGTGTCCAAAGACAACTAATATACCAAAGGTATTAATTAACATGACGTCCCTAGTTTTTTAGTGAGAGAAACTCAAACTTCTCTTTAAGTTTTCTTTCTCTTTCAATCATTAAAGAGGGGTGGTTTTAGGTTTTTTTTTTTTACCTAGAATCACCCCTCTACATCTTTTTTTTCCCTTTCTTTCGATCTAAATAAGTGATTTTTACATATATTTAGTTTTTTTTGTGTTTTTTTTGTGATTTCGTCGTCTGAGTGCGGTGTTGTGTTCGTCGTTTTGTACGGCGTTGTTTTGATTTCGCGTCTTGTTGTGGTGTTCATTTAGTTCATATTGAACGATCAGTTCATATTGAAAGATCAGCTTCAGTCAATCACATATTCAATCAATAATTTGGACGTCAACGTTGCAGATCCGGAAACATGTGTATTCTAGTGATTTAAATTTTATCTTTTTATTTGTAGACATTTTGCCGTTGTATGCTATTAACTTGGGTGTTGTGAGTTTGTACACAGATGCACCCTTTACATTTTTAGCGATATTGATTATGATGTATTCTATCAATTAGAATGAACGAATATCGTTTTGTTTTTGTAAAAAAAAAAAAAAAAA
>Ga0315914_1010660_pt1 | contig 11350 bp, 5 predicted proteins | sample MpolenodulesMG_FD_203920 | JGI IMG/M metagenome (GOLD analysis project Ga0315914, IMG submission 203920) | Medicago polymorpha root nodule microbial communities from Los Angeles, California, United States - elongated nodules | ecosystem: Host-associated > Plants > Roots > Nodule | place: USA... | reverse complement strand
TAAGCAGCAGGACTCCAACATTCGTCCGACATTTCTACTGTTCCATTCAAAAGATTAAATTCCTGTTAGGCTTGGTTTAAATAACGGTATTCAAGTGTCAAAAGAATGATGTTCATTCCTTGACACTTCAATACCTTCATTTAAACCAGCCTAACAAGAATTTAATCTTTTGAAAGGAACAATAGAAATGTTGGACGAATGCTTGAGTCCTGCCGTTTAACAAGTTTGAATTACGTCATTCATAGGAAGACAATTGTTGTAGTTGGAAGGTGCATTTCCCTACCTAATCACGATCTTCTGGCGGAATCAGACACTTGATAATATCTTCAGTTGACCTCAGCAACGTTACCCACATATCTATCCACTGGAACGTGATGTGCTCCCAAAACATGTTCGTCGTTCGTTAATTCCACGAAGTGAATGATACTCTCCCCTCGTCGAGCGTTGGACGTTTATACCAAACGTATTCCATCCTCTTTGTGTCTCTGGGGTTGACTCCTTGGTTGAATTCATTCAGTTGATCCTTGAGACCTCTTAACGTTACACCAAGGCACCGAACCTTCAACCTTTGAGGTTCTCCACCGTTGAATTGTGCATGAACGTCGATCCACCCGGCCATTGTTTTAAATCTACACAATAAGAAATTGAAAACAATCAATGAAAAACTCATTCAAACATTTCATCAAACACTTGGAGTGTAAATTATACATAAACCCAAAAAATCATAAAAATAACCCTAAAATGTTTTACCCTAAAAAAAACATAAAAATAATATAAAATATAACAAAATTATTCAACTTATATCTACTCCTAAAATAAATCATTACTCTTACATGTAAATCTACTTAAAAACTAAAATAAATAAATAAATATAAAACACCAAAATAAAGAATAACCCTAAAATTTTAAACTATAACATAAACATCATGCAAACATTTTAACTAAATTAATCAACTAACATCTACTCTAAAAATGAACTATAACATGTAAATCTACTCAAAAACTAAACTAATTTAAATCTACTCAAAAACTAAACTAATTTAAATCTACTCAAAAACTAAAAAAAAAACATTTGTAACTACTAAAATGTAAGTTAATAGCTTTATGATTACTTACTTGTGATTTTGTTGAATAAATTTGGTAGGATTTGGTTGGGTTTTTTAGAGAGATTTTGAGAGAGATTTGAAAAATTTTGGTAAAATGAGAGTAATAATGGATGAGAGAGCTTCTGCCAGATTTGTAGCAGAAACGCATCGGTAGTAAACTGCCGAGGTTTTCCTCGGTAGTTAATTGCAGCCGGTTTCTTCATTCCCTGCCGAGGGGGCTTTTCATCTTTTGCATGTGTGTTTTTCAGCTTTATCAAATGTTTCAACAACAATTTTCTTATTCCATTAGTTTGTAAAGTATCAAAATAATGAAGCATTATGCGATTCCGTTAATTTGGTAAAAGAAAATGCTCTTCCATTAAGACTATGATTCTCTGCACCATAAAAAACACTACAAGGAAAAAACGATATGCGGCGGTTTGAACCACCTCTATTTAGTGTTTGCAGCACTATGCAATGGTCTCAATGTTGTGTGCCGCGGTCCTTTAAAAAAAAAACTGTGTGTCGCGGTGTTCCTTGCGACGGTTCTAGGAACTATTTTACTCTATCTCATCCGAAAATTTTGTTAAACTATGAGGGAATGTTTTTAGAATTTAGCTTTTAGAACTTTCATATCGACAAGAATTCAATATAGTCAAACAAATCGATTTTTCTACGTTATCTCTTTATGATTTTGGGGTAATTTACCTCTATCAAAGAAAAATATACTTTTCTCCATCTTTATTCTTACAATAGCACCAAAAAAAAAAAGTAACTATTTTTATCTCAAAAACATCAAACAATTTCATCTTTTTCATTCAACATGTGATATCCATCTCCATTAGTCTAGAATTGAATCCTACTTTTCATAATCAAGAGGTAATGTAGACCTCACCGATAGAGTTTTTTCTTACAATCAATTATCATTTTCATCTCAAGAACATCATTCTTCTTTATCTTCTTTATTCAACATTTGATCTCCATCTTCTACGTTTCAAAATCGAATCTTATTTTTCATTTAGGGTATATTACCTCCAAATCATGAAGGGGTAACGTAGGTCTCACCAACAAAATCATGTATTTAAATAAGAAAAAAAAAAGAACTGTACACAGCCTAAATTTGAAAAGAAAAAAAAAGATCTGTGGGGCTCCGTGGGGATGGGGATTGGGGAAAGTATTCCTCCGTGACTGAGATCGGGGACAGGGACGGGAAACGGATACACCGTCCCTTCCCCCGATCAGCCCCATTGACATCTCTGATCTCAATCTAATAATCACTGACATGGTAAATGCATGAATCTAGGGAACAAGATCCCTATTCCCAAACATAATAACTGAAATTGATATGTTAATCAACATGGGAAGGATATATTTAAAAAAGAGTAGCTAACATAAAATAAAACTGTCTTTTATTGTATTGTTTTTGTTTCATATCGGACCATAGGTATGAAGATACAAAATATGTTACACCATAATAATTGTCGCTTTCAGCCTCGCATGTTACATTTAACTTGATGTCAGACACACACAGATTCTTCTTGATGAAGCAATCAATTAAAGGATTGCAATGACTTACAAACAAGGCTACAAGTGGTAGCAATTGCATACAACCTCATCAACAACATCTTTTCTTGAAGGGATATCCACAATGACCTCATATTATTATATGATCACTACCTCAATTGCTCATATTTTGTTTCCCAATAAATTTGTAGCTTTAATCTTTGATTGGCGGTGAATGAGTGTACCTCTGCCACTCACTCACTATGCTGAGGTTAGGTTCATCTTCACCCACAAGATGAATCTTATAAATGTGATAAGATTAGCATTAACATTCTTATCACAAAGTCGTGCAATCACATCCTTCTTTGTATATTTAGTTTTGCAATGATGGAAATGAGATGAAGATAAAACAATTTATATTAAAATATATTTATGTAAAAGTGAGTTGAAGAATAAATTTAAGCTGTAATATATACTTAATTTTTGATGCACTGTTTGTACTTTTTTTTTGGATGTGTTATGTCTTTTTTGGAATTGTCAAGTGTTTGTTAATGTTTAATTGAATAACTTTTGTCAAGCTAAAAGGAAAAGAAAATAAAAAAGTTGATTGATTTGAGAAAAAAAATTTAGAAACTTTTCCGGTTGGAGGGATGGATAAATTTTGTCATGGTGATGAATGATACAAAAAATTGATCATGATTTGAGATGGATTTCACCTGGGTGTTGTTGGTATGTGCTGTCCTTTTCTTTTTAACAAGCTAAAATGAGATTAACATTATAATTCATCTCGTATAAGATGTGCAAAAGAGAATCATCCAAAAATAATATAAAGTTTAGTCAAGATGCATAAAACAACAGGCACCGAAATAAAGAACCAGAAGAAACAAGAAAATTACAGTCTAACACTCATACAAGATAAAGGGTGTCTCCACCGGTCATAATAGCTAAAGACAAAAGTAGTAACATTTGTCCTCAACCAACTAAAAGATAATAGTTTAACCTTTCTGCTAAAAGTTGTGGAGCTGCAACTGTCTGAAGAAAAAATGCGATGATTCCTTTCCTTCCAAATAATTCAGACACAAGTCATCCAGATTATTCGAAAGAACATGAAATAAGAATGTGATGTCTTTAATGTCTTCGCTCTTATCTTTTATTAAATAATAATTTTTTTTATCTAAATAGTTTATTTTAACGGTACATGTCACTTATTGTTCTTTCATATCTAAAATACACTATTCTCGTGAACTTAACTCAGTTAGTAGAAACAATGCATAATATATGTAAGGTCCAGAATTTAAACAAACTCCGGTCAACAAAAAAAAAAAATCTAAAATACACTAAAAACAAATGAAATCCAATTTGAGATACGATACACTTTGTTTATCATGATGGCTTACGAAAACATAACAAGTGTTCTGTGAACAATGCTGATGGGAATATTCCACTCTAGATAACTGTTTGAACACAATAAAAAAAAGAGAAGTGATATTTATACAACTATTTTGTTACAATTTTTTGACTATTTTCTCTCACATACTCACATAATATTTTTATTCTCATTCTTTCTTTTTTTCTCTCTATTGTTTTGGACTAATAAAAAGAGAGAAAATGAAAGTTATCATTAAAATTGTCTCAAATAATTGTATATATATCACTGCTCATAAGAAAAATACAACATAGTTTTAATAAGAAATTGTTATGTACTTTCTTAATCGTAACAATTGTCAAAGGAAGACTCTTGATTTTTTTTTTCCTTCTTTCATATGTTGTTTTATTTGAGCTTATCTTAATTTAACCATGAGAGTAAACTATTAAAAAACTGTTCTTTCGTCCTTTTAAAAATTTTCATTCTTTAATTCAACGTGAGTTAATTCACGTTTGACATTTTTATCGTGATTTAACTCACGTTGACACTTTTAAAAATCAATTCAGTTACTTTTTAAGTCGGTTCAACCGAATTAAAAAGTGTCAACGTGACATGTGAGAGGTTAACGGACATGTCACCACCGTTAACACTCCAACTGGACAGATTGACTAAATTGATTGACATTTTACAAGTTCTTGAACTATTTTGATATTTCGTTAAATTGGGGATGAATTTGGCCAATTCATATAAATTCATGGACGAAGTTGATGATTCACTCAAGTTAAAAGTAATAGAAGCTATTTTAATAGGATACACCTTTTTGAGGGAGTTTAATAGGATACACCTGGAATTTGGATGTCTCCTTCCACTCATTTTTTCTTTCTTTCATCAATAAGTTGTATTTTTTTTGTTACATCAATGAGTTGTATGTGTAGTGATATATGTATATTCATTTGAAGACAACGTTGATGACAACCTTGATTTTTTCTCTTTTTATTGGTCAAAAACAATGAAGAAAGAAAAAAGAAGAGAGAGAAAAATAACATAATGTGAATATGATAGAGAAAATTGTCTACAAGTTGTCATAAAATGATTGTACAAATATCATTTCTCAAGTTGTATTTATGTCTTTATAAATTTTTCTAAATTTTAAAGAGAATATCAAAATAAAAAATAAAAACAAGACAAAGAGTCTTTAATAAAAACTAGGTATATAACCCGTGCATTACACGAGTTTGATTAGAATGCATACTTAAAATAATTTTTACAAATAAGAAAATAATAATTGTGATAAACATAATCATAAAGAGTTAAATGATTGATAATGTTGTAAAATATGTTGATATTTTTATGAGTAATATAGATTTATATTAAAAATATGAGAGTTGTTTAGAAACTATATGAGAATTAATGCTTATTTAAAATATGTTGTTAGTGGGTCGTATTAAAATATTTCATAAGTTTGAAGAGGTATATCAAAATACATATTTTATGTTAATAGGGTAATTATATGACAAATTATATGGTACACTCAAAAATTTGAGTGTATCAGTACACAAAATCGTTAAATTAATAATTAAATGAGTTTTTCTTTGAAGAAAAAGAATTATTTTTTATCATTGACAATTATAATAATTAAATCTTATTTACCAAAAGCTTCAACGAAATAAAATTTGATTTTTTTTAATTTTTATTACTCATAAAAAAGAATATTGATTTTTTTATTAGAAAAGTTAAAAATTTACTATGATTCTTCTTTCAATTTTTTTTTTAATATGATTCTTATAAACAATGAAATTATGTTTTTTTTCTTATGAAATTATGTTTTCTAAAATATAAATATTGACAAATAGCTTTTTATTTCATAAAATGATCATTAATTTATAAATTTATGGAACAATAGTATCGATACACCTCTTTTTGTGAGGTGTACCGTAGAAGTTCCCGTAATTATATAAGAGTTTTTTTGTTTATGGATTGCATTTGCGTAGTCACAAGTTGTTTTTCTTTTTGCTCTTGATATTACTTTTTTTTTAATCAGAGTTAGAGGCATTCGTATTTCTCGGTCAATATATTGCTCATAAAATGGATGGGAATAAGATGTGATTCATATTTGGTGGTTTTGTCTCTTTTTCTCTTGTATTTATCCAAAATACAATTCAATAAAACATTAAGGGTCAATCATTTAAATATTTGGTGGTTTTATCTAGGTATAACGACTTATTTTGGATTTTCCTCACAAACTTTTACTTAGTGGAATTTTATCGAGACTTTTATTGGTCCCATTTTTTTAGTTTATTGTTTGGCTTACCATTTTTTTTTATTTACTTAATTTTTTTTGGCTTGCTGAATAGGATAATAAGCTATTACAAAAATTGTAACTCATCAATTTATTAATTTTAATTTTGCGGTAATATAGTATTGAGTGAGAGAGTGATAAATAGTTATGAAATGCGAAGAAATAAAAAGGTAGTTGAAAGATTACTGAATCAAACAAATGATTATCGAATCATTTTTTTTAATAACAATCATTGAAATATTTTTATTGATTCAGCAACTTCATTAATACATAAATAAGTTTCAGATAAAAAATTAAGGGTCTACAAATGATATTATTCAAGTGTTATCGATATTTTCATATGCTTCTCTGGCATGAAGGATGCAACGAAAGAAAAACAAAAGTAGCTGCATTATCATCTTCTTATCATTTCCATGAGAAAAAAAAATCATATACAATTAAAGCAATACAATCGGAAATAAAATTAAAAAATTAGACTAACAGATATTACATCAATAAATAACAGAGCTACAACATTTGACCGATCTAAATAATAAAGTAAGTTGAGTCCATATATCCTGCAAAAAAACAAAGAAGATTAAGACATGTGTGAAAAGTAAAAAAGAAAAAGAAAAACTATCATACACAATTGAACAATATCACCCAAAAATTGTTTGGAGAAAGTGACGACGACCCAAAATCACATATTTATACACACAATGATCATAAAATAAAACAATAATAGAGTAAGAAAGAGTAACAAACATTACATAAATAAAATAAAAAAATCGAGCTACAACATTTGGCCAATCTAACCAATAGAGTAAGTTGAGTCCATCTTGCCAAAAAAAAAACCAAAGAAGATCAAGACATGTGTGAAGACTGAAGAGTAAGAAAAAGAAATAAAAACTATCATACACAATTGAAGAACATCTTCCAAGAATTGCTTGGAGAAAGTGAAGATGATTGAAAATCACATATTTATACATAGAAGATTAAAACAAAGATTAAGACATGTTGTGAAGAGTAAAAAAGACAAACAAAAACTATGATACACAATTGAAAAATATCACCCAAAAAATTGAAGATGACCCAAAATCACTTATTTATACACACAATGATCATAAAATAAGACAATAATAGAGTAAGAAAAGTAACAAACATTACATAAATAAAAAATTGAGTTACACTATTTGGCCAATCTAAACAATAGAGTACGTTGAGTCCATCCTACCAAAAAAAACCAAAGAAAATCAAGACATGTGTGAAGCATAAGAAAGGGAAACAAAAATTATCATACACAATTGAAAAACATCACCCAAAAACTGCTTGGAGAAAGTGAAGATAACCGAAAATCACATATTTATACACAATGATTATCAAAGAAGACAATAATATAGTATAGATTCTCCTTCAAATCTTCTTCACCCTCGTAAGATGAGCAACAATATATTCTTCCCTGTTCTTCAAAGGTTATTATAGTATAAATTTACTATGGTTAATTAAATAAGGTGAATGAAAGGGTGAAGCTAATTAATTGAAGAATTTTTTGTTTGGTATAAGGTAATTAACAAATTTTAATAGGACAATGAAAAATGAAAACCAATCAATTTAAGAAATTATAAAAGACACAAATCTTTATCTTTATATTTCTAAATGTTAAATAGTGTTGTAAGCAGCCCTAATTAACCCTAATCCCGCACTTTTTTATTAGCTTAAAAAAGTTTTATGAAAAAAATTCCTTGGTGGTAATCCTATTACATTTGCGCTTCTTGGCATTTTTTGTTGTTTTATTCCGTTATTTTTCGTAATTTAATTATGACTTAATGCTTGATTGAATGAATGCTTGAATGACTGATAAAAAATGTATGCAATTTACTGAATGAATGTATGAATGAATGAAGGAATGAAAATTTTAGGGAAAATGGAGGTTCTGCCAGTTATGGTTTCCTGCACAGACTGGGCGTGAGTTAACTCACGCATGTGTTAATGGCTGCGTTAGTTAACTAATGGTCGCGTGAGTTAACTCACGCATTGTTTTACACATACGTTACTTAAGTAACGGAATGTTAGTTAACTAACGCAGCCATTAACACATGCGTTAGTTAACTAGCGCAGGGGTATTTTGGTCAGTTTGACTAGGTGGGAGCGAAATGTGTTCGGGGGAGGAGCAGAAATCAAATAGGGATGATGAAGCTATTTTTAAAGAAGTATCATTGGGCCCACGTGGAGTATTGATACTTTTGGAGATTTCTTTTTAAACCCCTTAATATCTCATTATGTTGAAAACTCTTCTGAAAGTTATCTTTTGTAGATGTTAAAACTAAAAAAAAAAAAAAAATACTTTCCAAAAGTTATCCTTATTTATTAATTTTATTAGGTCTGCAACAACTTACCTAATAATTTTCCTCTAAAATGCAACATTAGGTTAACAGCTACTTAACCTAACAAATTTCTTCTAAAATGCAGCGTATCAATTTAACCTAACAAATTTCCTCTAAAATGCAGCAATCCCTAATATTTCTCCTCACTAATCAACTTTTTATTCCTATCCTGTTGTGTTATCGTTTGTATATATCTATTGTTTCTGTAGACTTTTTTTTTTTACAAGTTGTTGTACACTTATTTAATACGTTTACAAACAGAATACCCTAATTTCCATGCAAACTTGGCTACCCTAATTTCCATGCAAACTCGGCTATATATATCAAACCCTAAACTGTGTTTCTCTATAAAAAAAACCCTAAACCGTGGTAAATTACAAACTCGGCTACCCTAATTTTCATGCAAACTCGGCTATATATAGCAAACCATAAACCGTGTTTCTCTCGAGATGCAAAGTAAAATAGATTGTGAGGAGAGGACCAATAATTTCCATAACGCATGGGTAACAATCTACTTATAGGTTACATGACAAACAAGATGCAAAGAATCTTTCAAAAAAAAAATACACAAGATGCAAAGAAAAATAGAGTAAGAGGGACCACTCAAAAAGAGAAATTTTACAAAAATTGTCACAAATTAAATATTAGGAAAAGCTAAAACAAATTTTGGAATTGTGAGGAGAGGAGGAAAACCTTAATGGAGGATAGATGAGTTAGGCATAGAAAACCATTTTTCATTAAGTTGATAAGTTACCCATGCACCCCAAGTATAATAATATAAGGGGTTTAGGGATTTGTCAAAGAAAAACGAATTGGAAAAATTAATTCGAAGTCAAAAGTTGGATTTAATTTGCATGCAAGAAACAACGACGGAAGTACTATAGTGTAATCATTGCATCATAAGTAGGGTAGGGTCTAATGAATGTAATTTGACGGTCAAACCATCAGTTGGAAGATTAGGTGGTTTTTAACAATGAGTCATGCTAAGATGTGTCTTACATACACATGATAAGATTTTTACAAATAGCAAGTATTTATTCAAAAAACTAATTATCAAAAGTTAAAGAAATAAATTGGCACAATTTAATATTTTCCTTTAACAATGTGAGACATTGGTTTATTTCGATGCATAGGAAGTATTAGAGATTATGTTCTTTGTTTGGAAGGGGAAGGGGGTGAAGAAAAGAAAGTGCTCCATCTGCTGTCAAATAAGTTTCACTTACTCTTTAATTACGTCATCTTTGCAAATCAGATCAGGGGCTTCAAGGTCCCTTTTATTTGTCAGCTGATAATCTTTATAGGTAACTTTGTTTAGGAAAGATGTTAATTTTATTTTTTTTGAAAAAGATACAAAAATATTAGGAAAAACTTTTTTTTTTGAGAAAAAACATTTATCCAAAAAATAACAATTTTTGGCCAAAAATATTAAGAAATAAACTTAGGGGAAAAGATTAAGGTCATTGAGTTGGCTTTAGTTTGGGTGAAAAGGTCAGGGTCATTTAGTGTCCTTTACCATTGGAGCTTTGTTTATCATCCAAATTTGTGGACGATGACCAAATTTTCAGGCTCAATATATTAACGTTTATAAGATTAAACTTTGTAGTAGAAAAATCTTACCAACATAACAAATCTTAATAATATACAAACATGGAACAACAAATAGCAAAAAAATTTCCTCCAATCCAATGTGTCACAATTCTAAGCCACCTCCAATTTTTTAATAATTCTTATAAGCTCATTTTATGATCATATTTAGTAAGTTGGAGCAGAAAAAGATGTAATCACAATTTTTCCATAATTTAAAAATAATCAAAATGCATTTTATGGTATTAAATTTTGAATGAGTAGATTTCCCTCCAAAAAACATGTGCTAAAGGGCCTATTTTCTGCAAAACAACAAAAATCCAACTTGAATTCCAGCCCAAAGCAAACCCGGCCCACCAATAAGTCCAACCCGGTTCAGACTGGTACAGTCTCATTAATTGCAAAGTCTGAAAAGAGACTCCTCTTTCCCTTCTTCTCCGCCGAGACACAAACCCTAACCTACCAAATCAAAAAAATCAGACGCTAAGAGACAAACACCGCCAAAACCCCATATGTTAACCCCCATCTATATTATTTCCCAAACCATGAAGGAATCTCCAACCCGTCACCGTCGCTTCTAACCCTCAATCTGTATTTTCCATTCCAGTTCCACCCATTCCAATTTCGAATCTTCAAATAAAGAGGTAAAAAATTTCACCCATTCCAATTTCGAATTTTTCCCCCCAAAATCAATCCCAAATTTCATAGTTTTTTAATTCAACCATAACCCTAGGTTTTTAGTATAAAAGGGTGCAGAGTGTGTCTGTTCAAACTTGCCCCAACATTGCAAAGTGTTAACATTGCACTGCTTTCTTTCTCCCTCATTTTAATTTGCACTTTCATCTTATTTTAGTTTTGGGGTATTAGAACTTTTAATTTTCAAACATCAAAAAAATTTCTTAATAAGAAAAATGGCTAACCTTGCTAAGTTTTCTCCAATTTCTGAAATTTCTACAGATAAAACTTTTTGGAATTTGAAGGCAAAGGTAATTCGATTATGGCAAGTTGCTGACTTTAGCAGAAACACCTTGCCATTTTCGAGTGAAATGGTTTTGATGGATGAAGCTGGCAACAGGATTCATGCTACCATTAAGAAAACTTTGCTCTATAAGTTCAAAAACGACATTTTTGAAGGAAAATGCTACACTTT
>Ga0315914_1010659_pt1 | contig 11351 bp, 4 predicted proteins | sample MpolenodulesMG_FD_203920 | JGI IMG/M metagenome (GOLD analysis project Ga0315914, IMG submission 203920) | Medicago polymorpha root nodule microbial communities from Los Angeles, California, United States - elongated nodules | ecosystem: Host-associated > Plants > Roots > Nodule | place: USA... | reverse complement strand
ATTCTAGGGGTATTCATGTAATTTACAACGAAATGGTGGTTGGTTGTTGAAGATGAGGAACATGTAACAGGTTGTTACATATGACTACGACTTTCTCATCATTGCAAACAAAAACTTTTATGTTTGATGTTATTGTCTTAACTTCTTAAAGAATTGTCTTGTTTTCCCTCAATCATTTTGTAAATGGACATTGAACCCACTTCAGATTCTTCTGAAAGATTCAAGCTTTATGATGAGCTTGAATTGCAAGAATTTCAAGACAAATTTGTGATCAAATCCCATCAATCTCCTAATGAAGGGTTTTGGATTAGCCGTGTTGATGGAAACATTAATTTACTTGATGGTAATCTTCTTTTTATTTATTTATTTTTTTGTTGAATTTTAGTTCTTTTTCATTTTATGATTGGTTGGAAATGGAAAGAAGATTAATATTAGTTTTTTGTGAAGTTTATTATTGTTATTATTATGATAAGAAGATTAATTGAGAAGTTGATTTGTTTTTTCAACTGGGAATTTTTTTTTGTGGGGTCTTGGTGGTTTTGGTTAGTTATTGATATTATTTTAGGAAAGAAAAAAGGATCATGAGTGTTTTTGTTACATATTGACTTTCTGCATTTACACATTTAAGAATGAAGTTGTTATACCCAAAAACTACTGTTTGTTACATTCTGTGGTTTGGTCTGTACTTGGTTGGTTTGTACTTAATTAGTAACATATTTGAAATGACCATTTTAGTGTAATAATTTCATTTTTATGATTTGTTTTTTGTATTAATCGTTTGCAGGTGATACAGTCTCAGAAAGTCCGACAAAGACATCTACGATTTATGGTGTCGTGGGAACAATAAGATTGGTTGTAGGTAGATATGCTTATAATCTTTTTCTCAGTTGCTTTAACATGTACTTGCCTTATGCATTTGTTTTCATATGTTTACGTTTAAACATGTTAAGGAAAAAAATGCTATTAACGTCTTTATTTTCCTAAGGAAAGCCTTCTTCTCAAGTATATTAGGTTGAATGGATTTTGGCTTAGCAGAAAGAAGTTAACTAGCTAAAAGAATTTAGATGAACAAAAGGAAAATCTTTATATTCTCTAGTAACTACCTAGACTAACAATATAACTTGCATTATACTCATTAAGGTTCAATGATGATATCTTGAGACAGGAACTTATGCTATTGTAATAACTTCTCGGAAGGAAGTTGGAAGTTTCCTTGGTTTTCCGGTATATCGCTTGATGTCAATGAGAGTACTTGCGTGTAACCAGGCTTTGAAGTTTTCAACTTCTCAAGAAGTAAGAGGTTATATAATTATAAGTTATTGAGTGATCAATCAAGTGTTATACGTATGATTCATACTCAATATGTTCTCTGTGTTTTATTTTTCTATAGAAAAAGGATGAAGCGTACTTTTTGACACTGTTAAAAATAGTGGAGTCAATGCCGGGTTTATACTATTCTTATGAAACAGATATTACATTAAAGTGAGTGTATCAGTCCTTAAATTGCTGGTTTATTATTATCTTAGACCCTTGATATTCATATCTTTGCAAGAATTATGTTCATGAGATGTAATTCGTCTTGTCGACCAGCTTGCAGAGAAGAAGTAAGTTTGTAGAAGGGTGGATGAGTAAGCCATTGTGGAAGCAGGTTAGTACACATAATGCTCATTCTTTTTAGAATAACTGTTATTTAAAATCCAATCCTAGGTTTAAGTTTTATATTGAAATTTACTTCTTGATATCTTTATTGAGAGCAAAACATTCTGCCACCAACATCATTTTCATGCATAATTGAGTAGTTTTGTATGTTATCGCAAAAAATTCTTGCATATCTTTTTTCCATCTTATATTACTGCATTACAATGTGTCGCAATAATCATATTCAGACCATTTCTCTTATGCATTTAGTTCTTAGAATAGACAAGACCGTAGAAAGGCCTCTTGAACCTGTTGACCTTAATCAGAATAAAAAAAATTGCTGAAAAATTTAGGTGCTTTTTTCCATTTATATTTCAGGCTGACCCGCGATACGTCTGGAACAAACATCTTACAGAGGAGCTTATCGAGTATAAGGTCGGATAATTTTGCAAAGAAGTCTTCTCAAAGTTTTAACTTCATCTTGTCTTCCTTATTAGTATGTTAAAGTTGTCCTCTTAACACCAAACTTTTTTTTATGGCAGCTTGACAGATTCATCATGCCGATAATACAAGGGAATATCCTGATATTTAAACTACGTTTTTCTCTCCCCCGTCCCCTTTTTGTGTGTGTGCCTAATGCCTATGCTCTCTGCATAACATCATTACAAGAAAATGAAGTATGCATTCACTTAAATAATCCTGTTATGTTTTCCCTTAACTGAGACTTAAGCTTCCAAACAGCTGAGCTGAAGCTGAAAGACTCATGTGCTAAACTGTCGTTAATTTCAAGGAGATGTACACGGCGTTTAGGTACAGTATCCAAAGATGCTTCCTTGTAATGGTAGTTAGATAAATTTGCAATAGCTCAATATAATATGGAAATATGGTGACACAGGAACAAGAATGTGGAGAAGAGGAGCTAACTTTGAAGGTGACTCTGCCAATTTCATTGAAACTGAACAGTTGCTTGAAATTGAAGAATTCAAGTTCTCATTTTTGCAGGTATTATTTTACACTTATGAGTATTTATTTTCAGTATTTCCTTGATAGTTTATCCTTATAGGTTGTTATGTTTTCTTCTAGCATATTATGTTTATGTGATTTGTACTCTAATTAATTACTTTGTAGGTTCGTGGTTCGATTCCTATTTTGTGGGAGCAAATTGTTGATCTCAGCTATAAACCTCACCTTAGGGTTATCAGTCATGAGCAAACAGTACACTTCTATTTCTCAATTCTTCTGGTTCTTAAAAGCTTTTGACATAATTTAGACTTATACATGTTTCTTATTGCTTTTATCCCCTTCAACTCCTTCTGTTTCAGCCAAATATTGTGGAGCGTCATTTCCATGATCTCTCACAAAGATATGGAGAGGTATTGGCAGTTGATCTAACTGACAACGTAAGACTTCTATCTACTCTCTTTCAACGCTAATACGATTCTCTCCCAAATTTATTTTTCAGACTTATAGCGAGTCCAAAGATATGTAGCATCTTCTTGATGTTTTCTAGGAGGCAAAGATATACATGATTAAGTAAAACTGATTTTGGTTTTCTGTTTGGCCACAAACAGCTCACTGCTTTAGGGACTTTCTCGTGATATCTATTCAAATATTTCTTTCATAGGCGCCCTTTTACTTTTGGCACTACATGTTAAGTATGGAATTTGAGTCCGTGGGTTGGCCAAGTTTGATTGGCATGTTCTATAGGCAGTCTTGTCAAATAGTGGCTATACCATAGAGGAATTTGAACAAATCGTTATTGTTCTGTGATACACTATTTGGTACAAAGTGTTGTTAAATAATGGAAATAGCAGCGCTATAGCACTTTAGCGTAGTTGAATTTGAACAAACTACTATTTTCCACACCTGCAATTGACAACCCTGCCTCTAGGATATATGATTGTGTTAATTTTTTCCATATCCAATCTCTTCAGCCAATTTTCTGTTTCAACTGTCTCTTACTTTGTGTATACTGTTTTGATCAATTTCCTGTTAATTCTACTTTTGTTGCAGCACGGTGAAGAAGGTAAATTAAGTGCAGCATATGCTGCTGAAATGAAAAATCAGCAAAATGTGAGGTGATCATTTAGACTTTTTTCTGATGCTATTCTCGTATTGCAAACTTGCAACCTGTGCTATGGAGTCTGCTTTGGTTTTGTTATATCTTAAACTGCATCAGTGTTTGTTATGATTAATCCGTTTCACATTTTTTATTTTATACCTTTATTGTTTTATGTTTTATTGACTCACGACGCTATGGCAGATATGTGCCATTTGATTTCCATTGCCACTGTCGGGGCTCAAATTTCGATGATTTGAAAATCCTATACGATCAAATTTCACACGATTTTGAAAAACAAAGGTATTGAAAAAAATCAAGTATTTCATTTACAAAGATATCAGCTAGTTGCTACAATACAGATATGCTGGCAATCTATGATTCAGACTTTTAATCACTACTGTTTCAGCTGAGCAGATACTTCATGATAGATAGAAAAGGCGATATACTAGAGGAGCAGAAAGGAATTATCAGATCAAACTGCATTGATTCCCTTGATCGAACAAATGTTACTCAGGTTCGCCGATAATGGATAATATTGTCCTCCAGTCTGAAAGTTATGCAGCTACTTATTTTGATTGCTTTGCCGTTGTTTGCAGTGTTATATGGCCCAGAAAGCATTAAATCTTCAATTGCAGAGGGTTGGAGTGCTTACTTGCTCCGAGTGCATTTCAATGTTCGACGAGGAATATGGAAAATTTAGAATATGTATGAAATTTCTTGATAAGTTCTATTGCTCTTCTTTACGAATTATAACCCTGCTTATTTGAACTCGATAATTTTATTTAGTGTGGGCAGAGCAAGGCGATGAGATAAGCCTTGAGTATGCTGGGACTAATGCCCTCAAAGGGGACTTAGTTAGGTATGAAAAATTTTATAATGAATCATCTGTTTTTATGTTTCCTTCTGTGATACTGATGAATTTTGGATTTATGATGCAGATACGGAAAAAAGACACTATCTGGATTAATTAAAGATGGGATGAGTGCACTTTCGCGCTATTACTTGAATAACTTCCACGATGGGATTCGGCAGGCAAGTTCATATTTATGTTAATCATTCTTTGAGCTGTGTTATTTTGACTCACAAATTTGACGTCAAAATTCGACAAAAATTTAGATTGTTAACGCAGCTAACCATTCAGTGAATACATAAATGACAGCTAATTGAAAAGTGGTTAATAAGTTTCATGTCTTATGCAGGATGCCTTGGATCTGATAAGCGGTCACTACACTGTCAGCAGAAACATTCCTTCTCCCTTCCAGCGAAGTAGCTTTGAACCTTTAACTGTAAGTAGTATCAGAATCAAATATCTCTAATTTCTACTACTTGAATCCTGAAAATTTCTAATGGCTAAAAAAGAAAAGGATCTCGTCCTGTCTTGGTCGAGGTCTAAAATTGATTGAGTTTATGAACTTGATTTTGTATAAAACGAGCGTGTGTTTGGTTCTACAATAGGGAAAATTGATTTTGATTGAATCGATTTTGTAAAATTGATTCTGGTTTATAATCAATTTTATCAGATTCATATGAAAGAATGCTCAAAAAACGTGACCACTTTGACAAGCCATTCAGCACACATAATTTCAATGTTGTTTGTGGATATAGAAAACTATATTACATTCATCTCGTAAAATGGCTAATGAAACCATTTTAATTTGTCATTGACATGTTTTATGGAAAACTGTATACATGCAGTACCTCCCTGTGGCATCAGCTTTGATAATTGGTGGTTTGACAGTAACTACCTTCAGTCTTCAGCAAGGTATTTAATTATGTACATTTCTTCCATCTGAATAAAGGGCCTTTGATTCTTACTTCGCTTTTCTTTGTATTTTGTTTTTAAATTTTGTTGTTTATTTTATAGTCGGACGAAATGCACAGCAGTATGTATCTTCTGTACTGTGTGCTGGAATAACTGCTGGAGTCATGGCAATTGTCAAAGCTAATGGAAGGCAGTTCTGTTCAAGGCCTCGTTTGTGTGGTCTCTTGTGATACAAGTAACCATGATTTTCACTACTCTTGCTAAATCAAACTCAAGAAAAAAGTTGTGTGTTCTCATTCTAGATTGTAAATATGATGCTTATGCTGATAGATATTGTTTTGGGATAGGTAGCTGTCTATCCATGAACTTCCATTGGTGCATGCATGCACAGCCATTCAGTTGTAAGTTGAATTGTCTCATTGTGTGTTAAAATCAACAAAAAAAAAAAGTGTAGAAATGTAGTACTTTTATCATTGGTGAAAACTTTGTTTTCAACTCTCATTGAATGAACAGATTAATCAAGTACTTATAGCATAAACCCATACCATAAAAGTGCTCATTTACTCACTTTGTAATGAAATATAAGCAAAAATGGTAATTGAAAAATTGATGTACGTAGACTAAATTTTTAACCACGTGGATCATCTTTTAAATCACCCTTTTTTCTTTTGTTTCGTTCGGGCGGGAGTATAAGTTATTTATATAACAAAAGATAATATAAAGTCAAATTATTTTCATATAAGTTGCGTTCATAAACTAACCTATAAGTTTATGAAAATAAAATGAATATGTTTTATGGACATGTCATAAGCCGTTTCTACTAGCTCTCAAATGGTGTGAGTGAAGCATGGATAGATTTGGCTGCATTTTGATCATCCAAAGTATTCTACCCCTTTTTGTGCTCATGAGCTCATCATCTATAAATGATAATGAAGTAAACCATTTGTTGTTATTCTCATGCTAATATTCAACATTAATTGTGACATTATAAGGGCACATTATGTCAACATATAATAGATACACTGCACTTTCTACCATAAGTTATGGTTGACACAATCACATTAATCCCTTGAATTCTTGTATGTTGAATTTTGTATATGTTCTGCTGCAATGCATCATCACCTTCCAATTCTTGGTAGTCACACAATCACATATTAGATATAGGCATTTGATCTAGAACGTTATATTAAGATATGATGGTTCATGTTAAATCATATCTAGACTATAAAATTGGAATGATTATACTAATCCTGTATGATTTTGATAGGTAATTGCATTGATTGCGTTAATACAAGAAATCCAAATCCTCTACTATATGGGATTGTGACAAACCTTTCATGTGAAAGTTTTTTTTTTTGAGAGGCCTTTCATTCCATGTGAAAGTTAAATATATATTTTTGGTTTCAATACAATTTTTTATCTCATATTTTTGTCTTATTCATGACGTTAGTTTCTTCATTTAAGCTAGTTAGACATTAATCATCTCATCTCATTAGTTATAAATAACATAGTTTATATGATTATTAGGTAAGTTTTTGATTTTTAAATAACATTGCTTTTATAAAAATTATGGGACCAAAACTTGATCTAAATATAGAGGACCAATATTGCAAGGGCATTTTACTAAGTAGAAAGGAACTGTATTTAAATTAGTGTAGTGATATTTGAACAACTATTTCAGACAACTTCTTTTTCTCTTTTTTTATTGGTTAAAAACAATGGAGAGAGAAAAAGAAAGAGAGAAAATCAGAGGATAATGTGAGTATGAGAGAGAAAATTGTCATAAAGTGGTTGTACAAATATAATATCTCTTTAAATTATTATTTCTATCACTGTGTGTACCAAAAAGAGAAAAGGAGGAGAACAACCGCCTATACTAATACTTAGCCTTGGAGAAAAGTAAAGAACCGACTTGTGTTTTAGGGATGTAGAATTCAATTGGTAACATGCTTAAAGATTCAGTTTTGTAAAACAATGTGCTTTAGAATCTATTTTTTTTATATATAAAGATTCATACTATGAATATGTCACCTGAGTTTGATTTCGTAAGCCTCGGAGCAAACAAGTCCATTCATTATTTTCTCTAAAAAAAAAGTCCACTCATTATTTGAGTCAAAGACCAAAAAACCACACATTATTTTCATGTGTCACCGCCAATGAATAGGTAGAATCTAGAAACAATGAATAAAGAAAGTAAATAAAATGTTAACATTAACAAAAACCAATTCCACTGCATCATTCCAGATTGATCAAGCACACGTATCTATTATAATTATATTCTCGATTGATCGAGCACAAGTAAGTCTTATCGATGTGCCCTATCCAAATTGAGAGCCAAAGTTTTTGTTTATACGGAATAGAGAACCAGAGTAATTTTTTTTGCTTCAAGTTGTCTAATGGTTGGAATATTCACATTTTTCAAAGTGAATAAATAAGATGTCCGGAGTTCGAACCCCAACCCCTATATATAATAATACATGTCCCTGCCAACCACCGAGACGAACCAAAGTAATACTTATCGGTTACTTAGTAAAAGAAAAGATGGTTAGTGTGTTAAATGATGTATGATTATGTCCTTTCACACTAAAAACAATTTAATTTTTATAGTCAATTTTTTGCATTATTGGACCCAAAAAAAATGTAAATCTTCTATTACCCAAAATGGATTTATGTCCTTTCTTCAGATGCTTTGGAACTAGATCTGAAGAAAGGTCAACCATAAGTCAATTTTTCGATCAGAAGAGAAATTTTGTTCAAAAGCATCTGAAGGTTTGAAGACTTTGAAGATGTCAAGAATCTAAAGGATATGTCAGCATCAAAAGACTCTGATTGTTTTGTCGTCTTCTGAAGGAAAATTACCATCAAACTCTAAATAGTATAGTTTATTGTCTTACATGCATATACAAACAAAGAAATTCAAGGAAAAAAGGAATGAAACGGATCATTCTAAAAAGCAAAAGAATTTTGAATGACTACTCAACGACATTAACCAAATCAAGCAATATTCCAACGTCTTTGATCAACCATTTCAAGGACTCATTTTGTTGTGCTACCACTCTTCAACGTCTTTCAGATTTTCCCTTGTATAACGACCTAAAGACTTGAAGAATATATACAACTTACTGAACTTTTACAAGTGTCCTTACTCAGTCAAAATTAATAGCGCACAAACACCTAAAGAATTTCTTATAAATTTTCATCTCTTAAAATTCTTAAGTCTCAAAGACCATCTAAACATTATTGTATTACACATTTGATTGTATATCAAGTATAACCAAACAATCTTTTATTTGATTAAGTTAGATTGTAAAAGTCTTTTTCTTGTGTCATTGAGTAGTAAAAGTTTTTTTCTTGTGTTATTGAGCAAAAGAAAGTCTCTTATTTGTGTGCTTGAGCAACTTGTAATCTTTGAGATTATTGTGAAATTCTTTGGAAGTGCAAGGTGACTGGACCACTTTCAGTTTGTGGGATGAACCAGTATAATTGTTGTGTCTTCTCTTTCCATGTCTCTCTTTATGTTTGATTTTGAACCGCCGCATTTAACTCTGTTTCAGACTCTGAACAAAACTTTATTTTGCTTCAAACTCCAAATTATTTTGCAAACACTTAAAAAGTTTTTGAATAAACCAACACAATTTACTTTATTTTTCTCACCTTCACGGTGAAGCTGTTACCATTTTGTCTTACATTTATGTGTAAATTTTCTATATACAATATTAATATATAAGATTTGATTAAAAAAACACTATTCTTTTGTCTCTTTATGTAAGTTTATTTTGAAAAGAAAAACAAAAAATTTAATTCAATCCCCTAAAAAAACACTAATTCATATGTTTTTCTTTCAAATAAGAAATTGTAGCATTGTTTTAGCATGTTCCCTGTTTTTATTTATTTCTGAAAAATAAATGTTTAGTTTCCATAATATTTGTATAAATAAATATTTAGAAACTAGAAAACAGGGAACAAAATTAAATAATATCTTTATAGTTCAAAATAAAAATGGAACATGTTACTAAAAATACTAAAGAGTGTTTGTTTTGATGAGATGACACAAATCTTTTTTAACTTAAGTTAGATTTTAAATCTATTTCACTTTTAACATGTATTTGTGGTGAAGTTAAAAAATTTAGCTTCACAAGTCAACGTCAAATCAAACACATTTATATTCTAAATGAATTTAAGTTACCATACTTATTTAAAAATATCACTCATGAGAAGAACCGGAATATATTTTTTTAGTGTGAAAATAATTCTTAAAAGGTGTTGGTTTGAATGTTGATGTTGATATTTATATTTAGGGTTAAATATGTTTTTAATCCTTACATTTTGCGTCCTTTTAAAGAATAGTCCTTACATTTCATTAAATGTTTTTAAAATCGTCATATTTTATTTCCGTTATCAAAATTAGTCATTGATGTTAATTCTCTAACTGAATGTTGATGTGGTGGTTAGTGTGTCTCAATTATTTTAGGGTTAAATATGTTTTTGATCCTTACATTTTGCGTGACTTTGAAAAATAATCTTTATTATTTTAAGGATTTTAAAAACATTTATTAAAATGCAAGGACTATTTTTCAAAGTCACGCAAAATGTAGGGACCAAAAACATATTAACCTTAAAATAATTGGGACTGACTAACTGTCACATCAACATTCCGTTAGAAAATTAACAGCCAGAACTAATTTTGATAACAGAGATAAAATGTGAGGATTTTAAAAACATTTAATAAAATGTAGGGACTATTCTTCAAATGGATGCAAAATGTATGGATTAAAAAAAGATTTAACTCTTATATTTGTTTATTGGGTAGTGTTAACTTGTGCTCTTAGAGCACATGTTAAGAAACCTAAAAGAAGAAACATTCTCTAAAATTTTGTGCATTTAAATGATTAAAAAATTAACTATTAAATATAATACACATTTCAATAAAAAATTTCTATATTTGAATCATTAACTTGTGCTTTGAGGACACAAGTTAACATTTTTCTTATGAGTTTTTCTATCATGTGCAAATTTGCACATGTTAAGAAATTTAAAGTAGTAAGTTTGTATTGAAACTTGAACATTTTGTATTGAATAAATAACTTTTAATAAATAGTTGCGGTTTTTCAATAAAATATTACTACTTTTAGTTCCTTTAACAAGTGCAATGTTCCACATGTTTGACAAACCTTTTTCTTATTTATTATACTAATAAAGAAAAAATTTGCCTTAACCGTTAAGTACAAAAAGGATGCTGTCTTAAATGGCACCGTAGGATAAGATGCTTTATTTATATGCACCTCACGCAAGTCAGATAGAAAATCTTTTTCTCAAAGCACAGTTCTCCAATTTTTCTCTATCTTACTTGGCACCATATCTGAACTTCTCTCCCTTACTTGGCATGAAACCATTAGCGTAAATAAAGACGACACCATGTCGTTTGCATGTGTCAGCTCATTAATCCAACGCCAAGTATAAAATATAGGTTTATATTGGGTACAATGAATGCTTATATGAGTGTATACACTGCAAAAAGAGAAAGAGTAGTGTGATAAGTGTGATAAAAGAGATATAGAGGTAAGGATTAATTAAGTAAAATAGTAAATAGTCGCTTTAAATATATTAAAAAATTAGATTTTAGTCTTCCAATGATATTTTTTAAGTTTTTAGTTCCTCTAAAATTTTCCATCTGTGAAATTAGTTTTTGCTCTAGTATAATACTCAATGTAGAGCAGGAACTAATTTTATACATTAAAAGTTTTAGAGGGATCAAAAACTTAAAAAAAATTTAGGGAAACTAAAATCAAATGTTTGTATATTTTGCGAAACTATTTTCTTATTTAACCCTACAGGTAAAATAAAACGTTGAATAGATGTAGAAAATATAAAATATTAAAATGTTTAAAT
>Ga0315914_1010655_pt1 | contig 11354 bp, 10 predicted proteins | sample MpolenodulesMG_FD_203920 | JGI IMG/M metagenome (GOLD analysis project Ga0315914, IMG submission 203920) | Medicago polymorpha root nodule microbial communities from Los Angeles, California, United States - elongated nodules | ecosystem: Host-associated > Plants > Roots > Nodule | place: USA... | reverse complement strand
GCAGTTCTACATGTTCCCTCTTTTAATTTAAATAAATCTGAACCACTTATTTAATCTATTGGTGTTTTTCTCGTGGTTCACCGGTGAGGGACCTAATTGGACCCTCACCCTAGAATCCACCATTAAACATACACTCTTCAAAAAATTAACAATCAAAAAATTGATGTAAACGAATAAATAAACATACACTCTTCAAAAAATTAACAATCAAAAAATTGATGTAGACGAATAAATTATGTAAAGAAAGTACAAATGTTCGTTATAAGTTACTTAAACAAAATTTATAGGTTCATATCATAACCAAACAAATTACATATCTTAGCATCAAGAATTGAGTGAAAAGTAAATTTGAAAAACAAATGAGATGATTTAGAAACTTTGAAACGAGAGATGTTACATTGACACCCCTAGGTGGCAACATACCATTCTACACCTCCCCAAGCCAATAATAAATAATAAACAATGACAGCTCAAAAAGATCAAAAAATAAAATTGAAAGCCCTCGTGAGTCTCTCTCTTCCTTCACCCTTTTTCTCCTTTCTCCCTCACCGGACACCACCATCAGCCACATCCACCACCGGCGCTGGTCCATTTCTTTTCTGGTGACGGTGATGATAACGACGATCTCCATTCCTTTTGTTTCAGATCTGGGCTACCTCCATCTTACCCACTTCGTCTCCGTCAACTTTTTTACCTCTGCCGCTTCCTCCTCCATCCTCCTTTCACCTCACCTTACCACCATGTTGTCATTGTTCTTCTCTCTCCCGCTTCTCTCATCCCACTGTCGTCGTCGCAAACCACGACGTCGTCGCCTTGCCATTCTGATTTGCTTAATCTTGTTTATTTCTGATTTGCCTTTTATTTAGATTTGAGAATGGGAGATCAGAAACAAGGAGGGAGGAGGGGAGAGGGTGGTTAGAAGAGGGTCATTGGTCGGTCACCATGGAAGAAGGCATCAGAATGGAGATAGAGGAGAGGAACGAACGAGAGAGGGAAAGTTTCAGAGAGAAGTTTGTAAGAGATAATGGTCTCGTGAATGAATAAAAAAAACAAAAAAAAAGGTGTGTAAATTTACTAAAGAGAAATGATATTTGTACATCCATTTTGTGACAACTTTTGGATAACTTTCTCTCTCATACTCACATGATGTTCTTTTTCTCTCTCCATTGTTTTTGACGTTTTTGACCAATAAGAAGTGAGAAAAACAAGGTTGTCATCAAAGTTGTCTTCAAATGGATGTACATATATCACTACTCTTTACTAAAATACCCTGTCACATGGAAGCGTGTATGAGTGGTACAAGGAAAAAGGGTGTCAATGTATCTTTACTCTTTTGGAACACCAAAATTAGGGCTGGACAGCGGACGGTTTCGGTTGGAGTTTGGGCTCAAAATCCGGAACCGCCTCAACCCACGGTTGGAATACTACCATCCGTTTCTGTCCATCAGAGACTTCGGTTTCAACGGTTGCGGTTTTGGCAGTTTACACGGTTGCTCGGGCAGATAATGTCAGTTTTACAGTAAACAAAATTTGATAGGAAAACTTTACAAATCCAGAACTTAAGCACTAAAAAACTCAAAAAATAAGTTGAACAAAGAAGATGGTCAGATCTATTGTTGGTCAGATCTATTGTTGAAGAAGATGGAAGATGAAGAATAGCTTGAAATTTTGGCCTTGCAACATTCTCTCTGCCGTGTTCTTCCACCTTCATGTTCCAACAACGTGAAGAGATGGATATCCTGTGGAAAATAAATAAATTTGTATGATATGGATCAATGAAGTAAAGTGAAATCTAGAGAGAAAAGTTGAAAGAAGGGTAGTCTACTAGCCTCTAGTTCTTGTTCACTACAATGATTTTGCAGAGAGAGGAAGTTGATGGTTTTGGAAAGTGGTTTACTTTCCACTTTTCAAGGATATATTAATTTATTAGTGTATATGACCAGTCAAAACAAATAAAGGCATTGAATTCGGGCGGGTTACGGTGAACCGTGAGTTTACTTCTGCCATCCGAACTCATCCGGTTTTACCCAGTCTAAACCGAACCAACAAACCCGACAACCCACCAAACCCGGTTCGATCCGCCCGTTTACCTTTTTTTGCTTGCGGGGCGGCCGGTTTTGGATGGGTCGGCCCAATCTGTCCAGCCCTAACCAAAATAATAACTGATAGTCTTGCTCACTGATCTGTCATACAAAACAGTCCTCCATAAAATAACTCTCAAATCCTCCGGACCGACATGCATATATAAACATATAATTTTGAAAGGTCTAAAAGAGTGAAAGACATTGGAGAGAGTTACCATCAATAATTCATTTTTCTAAAGTTAAATTGCACCATGATTATAGAGAACTCGAAAACAAATAAACTACCTATTTTAGTTAGAGATATTTTTGTTACAAGTTTGTCCTTAATAACGTGTGTTTCATTCATCTTAAACATGTCTTTTTTTTCAAATTTAAATTTAAAATATATAAATTGAATATTGAAAGTAGTATTTAAATAAATTTAGATAGCATGATGTTATTAAAAAAACAAACAATTGAATTATGAGTTAAATATATTTTTGATCCCTGTAAATATACAGATTTTTTCGTTTTAGGGTCCGTTTGGATTAGCTTATTTTACAACTTATATAAAACAACTTATGCAAATAAATAAGTTTTTATGTATTATTTATAAGTTTTTAAGGTAGTTTATGAAAAAACAGTTTATGAAGATACGATTTTCATTAGTGGGAGCTTATAAATTAAAATAAAAATTTATTTATTTACATAAGCTATTTTTCATAAGCTCAAAATAAGCTCAAACCAAACGGGGCCTACCTCTAAAAAAATTCTTCAACTTTTAGTCCGAATAAATTTCCACCACCACTTTTAGTCCATCCTTTTTAAGTCAACGCATGTGTGGACTTCATATTTTTTAATGAAATTTTACAAGAATTTCATAATATTATAGGGATCTCTTAAAAAAATAGTTTTTTTTTTTAAGAAAACATGAATTAAATATGAATTTTTCTATTTTTGACGCTGAAAAATTCATATTTAATTTATGTTTTCTTAAAAAGTTCTATTTTTTTTTAGGAGAGATTGTTATAATATTCTACATATTTCTTCACAATTTCATTCAAAATTTTAAAAGCTACACATGAGTTGAGTTAAAAGTATGGACCAAAAGTGGTGATGAATTTTTTTTTAAGGACTAAAAGTCGAAGAAGAATTGTAAAGGGATTAAAACAGAAAGTTCATAAATTTATAGGAAAAAAACATATTTATCCCTCAAATTAAAGTAGATATTATATAATAATATATTATAAAAAAATAATATATATACATGGTTTTTGCTATAAGACACTTTTTATGAAGGTGTCTTTTAGCAAGTTATTCTATCAGCATTTGTTAAAAGACACCAACTAATTTTTATGAAGGTGTCTTTTAGCAAAGTTATAACTAAAAAGTGGAAATCACACCTTGAGGTGTGGGTTGCTAAAAGACACCTTCAAGCAAAACCCATATATATGCATGCATGCATGCATACATACGCGCGCAACAAAGTTTAATAAAAAAATATATGCATAGATGAGCTGCATGATTTAAACAAAAGATTTTTTTTTTAGAAAATCCTTGCACTTAACTTTTTGCTGAGCAAGATAAGTTAGATCAAACCCTAGTTTAGGTCGATCTCTGCAGAAGAGTCTAACATATTTTTACCCATACATTAAAGCAATAAAGAAATGAAACAAATGTTTACTAAGTCAAAATTGACTTTCGTAAAAAAAAAGTCAAAATTGACTAGGAAGTTTTTTTTAAAAAAAATTGACTGGGAAGTAAGAACAGAGATGTTGGAATATGATATTGTGCAGTAAGTAATTATGTCATATCTTGTGCAGTAGATATATCATTTTAGAATAAAACTATCGTCATACGAAAATAACATCACCGCTACAAGTTTAATGAAGACTTTATGATATAATTTCAACGTTAGGATGGCAAAACTAGCTGAAAAATTGACAAAAAATATATAAATGCAAACAACATACTAGATGAAAATCGCTTAAAAATAATATCATATCTTGAGTTATATTTATCCAAACAAGCTTCAAATAAAGTGACAAAACTAAGAAGAGTTTCGCTAAATAAAAGATGGTGTATTAAAAAAAGTATCATAATAAGTGTTGCTGTATATCCCTTTTATGGAATAAGCCTTTGAGAAAGTCTTTTTATGTACATTTCAATAGTAAAACTATTTCGCAACTATGTTTTCCATTCAGAGTGAATATTCAAGATGGTCCTTGAAATGGTAAGATTGTACCATTTTGAATAATATTAAAGAAAATATCTAGAGAAAGAGAGAGAATGAGAGTCTAAGTTAGCAAAGGGAGATTAAAGATACTACGACAACCATTCAAGTTTAGTGAGAAACTACAAAGGTCATCTTTACAATTTCACAATGAAAAATGTTGTAAACATGCAACAACAATGACCCATCGAGGTATCAAACCTAAACCAAGTATGTGTTTGATTATACGTTTTTTTGCCGCTACCTCGCGTTGAGAGAGAGAGAGAGAGAGAGAGAGAGAGAGAGTTGTCCTGGAAAAGAGAAACTACAAACTATAGTTTCTTTGTAGACGCACAATTACTTTGTTTCCACCACAAACACTCGCTAATCATGTTTGTTTTTGTTTTAGTGGTTTTCTTTCATCTATCATGTATATCAGATACCCACATTTAGTCAAATCATGAATGATTTTATTATCTTTGTAGTCGTAATTCAATATACAGAGATATAAATGGGAGGAGTCAAACTTCTTTATTTTGGAAAAGTTTTTGTATCTGATTGTATAGACACATGTGTGAATCTATGAATAAAAGATGTTGTACGAGTATCTATAGAACTGAAATTATGAACAAACTCTCCAAACATGTCGAGAAATCGACATAGTCCCCCATTAATTCCTTTGAGTTTCATTCTTGCGAACGTATTCACCCATTGCTTATCATATCATAAACTCAAAATAAATTCAAAGTAAATTCTAGAGAGACAGAGAGAATGAGAGTCTATGTAAGCAAAGGGAGAATAAAGAAATGACGGCAACCTCTCAAGTTTATCGAGAAATAACAAATATCAGCTTCATAATTATACGTCGTAAGCTGTAGACAAGCAAAAACAATGACCCAGTTAGTTACCAAATATATGCTAAGTGTGTTTGTATTTGTTTTACTCGTTTTCTTTCATCTATATCAGATATCTATATTTAGCCGAATCAGAAATGATTATATTATCTTTGTATCCGCAATTCAATACATATAGATATCTATGAAAGGAGTCAAACTTCTATTTTAGAAAACTTTTGTATCTAACTGTATATACGTGTGCAAATCAACGAATATAAGATATTGTGCAAGTATATTCAAAACTTTAAATTATCAATATGCTTTCCAAACAAATCAAAAATTTGACCCAGACCCTGCCAATTCCTTTGAGTTTCATTCTTGCGAACTTACTCCTCAGACATGATACTTAACACATTATTGAACTAAAAGTTACACATTTTAACTTCTAAAAATCACAGCAGAAGAATTATAACTTCTCTGTAACAGTCATATCCACACTGCTCGTCCAAACCCACACTAAATCCTTTTGTAGTATAACAAAGTCATATCATATCCTTTATCATATAAAGTTAGAATATAAGAAACTCATCAAATTATTTTCCACTTCTCTATCAAGCATGCGAGCGTTTTGAAGGCTTTAAAGTTCAAAGTCCAATCCAAGCCAACCCAAATGGTTTCCATCCATCATTTTTCCATATTTGTTTTACTGGTTTTCTTTCATCTATATCATATATCCATATTTAGCCGAATCAAAAATGATTATATTATCTTTGTATTTGCAATTCAATAGACAAAGATATCTTCGCGAGAAATCAAACTTCTTCTATTCGAAAAAGCTTTTGTATCTAACTGTGTATAAACACACGTGCAAATCTATAAATAGAAGATGTTGTGCAAGTATCTGCAAAACTTAAATTATCAGTAGATCTCCAAACACGTTGAAAATTCGACCCATCCCACCATCAATTCCTTTGAGTTTCATTCTTACAAACTTACTCCCTAGACAAGATACTTATCACATTACTGAATCAAAAACTACACATTATAACTTCTAAAAACCACAACAAAAGAACTATAAATTCTCTATAACAGTCATATCCACGTTGCTCGTCCAAACACACACTAAATCCTTTTGCGGTATAACGAAATCATATCATAACATATATCATATAAACTTAGAATAAAAAAAAAGTCATCAAGTTGTTTTCCACTTCTCTATCAATTTTGAGGGCTTCAAAGTTGAAAGTCCAAGCAAACCCAACCCAACCCAAATTCCTTCCATTTTTTCCTACCGACCTAGGCCAAATCCATTTGTCAGAGAATGAGAAAAGAAACAAAAATGAATACCAAAAACCCCACTTTTCACAAATCACAACCTTCTTCTTCCTCTCTCTCTACCTAAACTCCTTTCTCTCTCTAGATTTCCTTCATCATTAGCCTAATTGATCACTCTTAAAACTCACCCTACAAACTTCATACTCCTTTCCCTTTACTTAACCCATAGAGATCTGCTATTCACACCCTTAAAATCTTCCATCTCCTTTTAAACTAAGATCCTTTCACCTCAATTTCCGATCAAACTCAAACGCGCTTTTCACCTCAAAAATCAGAATAAATAGAAGCGAAAAGCACGATAGAGAGAGAAAGAGTAAGAAGAAATGAAAATCCCTTGTTGTTCGGTGTGCCAAACGCGGTACAACGAAGAAGAACGAGTTCCTCTTCTTCTTCAATGCGGTCATGGCTTCTGCAAAGAGTGTCTTTCTAGAATGTTCTCATCTTCCTCTGACGCTAATCTCACATGTCCTCGTTGCCGCCACGTGTCCACCGTCGGTAACTCAGTTCAAGCTCTCCGCAAAAACTACGCCGTTCTTTCGTTAATCCTCTCCGCCGCCGATTCCGCCGCCGCTGCTGGAGGCGGTGGCGGCGGTGATTGTGATTTCACCGATGATGATGAGGACAGAGATGACAGCGAGGTTGACGACGGTGACGATCAGAAACTAGATTGCCGCAAGTATGTATTAAACAATAATAATCATATATCTATTCATTTACCTATACATACATATTATAATTTTTGTTACTTGAGAAATTCATTTTTATTTTAAATTATGTAGTATAATTTTTTTTAAAATTTAAAATATAAATTAATTTTTATTTTAAATAAGAGGTTGTGTTAAGAGTTATTATTTGCTCAATTATGTGTAGGAACAGCCGCGGATCGCAGGCGTCGAGTTCGGGAGGATGTGCGCCGGTGATTGAGGTGGGAGTGCATCAGGATTTGAAGTTGGTGAGGAGGATTGGGGAAGGGAGGAGAGCTGGAGTGGAGATGTGGTCGGCGGTGATTGGAGGTGGAAGGTGTAAGCATCAAGTGGCGGTGAAGAAGGTGGTATTGAATGAGGGAATGGATTTGGATTGGATGTTAGGGAAATTGGAGGATTTGCGTAGGACATCGATGTGGTGTAGGAATGTTTGTACTTTTCATGGTGCTATGAAGGTTGATGAGAGTTTGTGTCTTGTGATGGATAAGTGTTTTGGATCGGTTCAATCGGAGATGCTAAGGAATGAAGGAAGACTCACTTTGGAACAAGTCTTGAGGTTTTTTGAAATTTTGATTTTATCTTGATTTAGCTTTTTTTCTGTTTATGTTGTTGTTGTTTTGATTAATGTCATTGGAAGAAATTGATTTGACTAGGTATTGAGTAGCCGTTAGTAGCCGGTATAGTAACGTTATAGTGTAGCAGAATTTGAACACATCAACTGCTGTTCTGCGATATGCTATTTATTACAAACAGTTGTTGTATTACAAACTGTTGTTGTCGTATCACAAACCATTTTTGTCGTATAGTGGCTATAGCTTGTTTTTGTCGTATAGTGGCTATAGCTTGTTGTCGTATAGTGGCTATAACGGAATTTGTAGATATGGCTAATTTCTGTTTCCAGAGATTGACTATGTAGCGTATTGAGTGATTATTATGTTGGATTAGTTTACATTCTCTTGATTTGCACGTAGTATTGTCGATTGAGGATTGTGGAAGAAAATAGCTGCTTGTTCAAATTTTGATATACATCAGTGCTATAGTGCCGTTGTAGCCGCTATTTCACAATGTTTTATACTAAATAGTGTATCGCAAAACAACATCAATTTGATCAAATTTCGCTATGCAATCATTATTGTTCTGTGATACACTATTTAATAATACAAACGGTGGTTTTATAGTGGCTATAGTGGAGTTTGTACGAATAGCTATTTTCTGTGATCTGTGATTAACAATACTGTTAAATAGCGTAGTCATGGTAGACTAGATCGCGATTCAGAACGTAGAATCGTACACTGCTACATCTTGCAACCCCTTGTGTTTGTGTATGGCTTGAAACGCAAATTGGTGGGTGCGGCAGGGATCGCTGTGCAAAGATGTAAGAATGGTGGAGTCGTGCGCTTCTGCAAGCTGGTTCTGTTTGACTTCCTCACAATTCCGGGTTCGTGACTTCGGTTACTTAAAACCAACCATTAATGTTCAAAACCCTAAAAAGAGCGTTTTTGTTTTGAGACCTGTGGCTGTTAGTTCCTCTCCCACTTATCCAGTTAATTTATGGAAACCTTCCTAATACACCCACTAATCCTATTAATTTGTTGAAACCTTCTCGTTACTCACAAATTCATTGCACTCTCTCTCATGTAGTCGTTAAATACTCCCTGTTTTTCTGTACAAACAGTTGTTGTATAGTGGCTATAGCTGAATTTGCTATTTAGTACAAACAGTTGTCGCATAGTGGGATTTGTACTAACAGCTATTTTCTGTGACCCGTGATTGACAAATGCTAAGTAGCATAGTGGGTGATTATTGTGTTGGATTAGTAATGCAATCATGGTTTTCAGTTTAGTTTCTAGTTTCTACTGTGTTGCACGTAGTGTTGTCAATTGCAGATTGTGGAAAATAGCGGTTTGTTCCAATTTCGGTATGCACCAGTGCTACAGCGCCACCGTAACTGCTATTTCACAATATGTTATACCAAATAGCGTATTCCGGAACAATAGCGATTTGATCAAATTCCGCTACGCGTGCTATAGCGCCGCTGTAGCTACTATTTAACAACACTAGTTGCATGTTGAGGTTGCAATTATTAATGGTGCTAATTAATCCTGATATCATGAAAATGATGAATGTCGAACTGATTATGTGGTTGTTAAAAACTCAGTAGGATTACATGAAATGAGACCGTGTTTTATTAACTGATGTGACATACGATTTGAAACCATGATGAGTATTGTAGTGATTTGACTGGTATAAGTAGGATACATCACAATTTTGTTAGGTTTTGGATGAATACTAATCAAATTTTGGAAAGGAAACTCTATCTTGGTGGCTTTGTTAAATCTGAATGGTTTATTTGGTGTCTAAAATATTTATATTTTACTCCAGTCTCTTATTTTTATGTTGCTCTAGTATAAGAACATCATAAAACAGTTAAATATTTGAATGGAATCGTTTAGAGAAGATTTAGTCAGAATTATTTGTCCTTTGATTTAAGAGTTATGCTAAAAGATATGAAGACTTTTGACACGAAATCTGATGAAGTTAAATTAAACCGGCTATACACAGGTAAAGTGGTATTATAAAAATGATTAATGGATACAAAGGTAATTATCAATTATTATTAATAGCAGTACATTTCGTTTACTTTTTTTTTGTGACGATCTGTATTAGTGTTAATTTAATTGCCTGATTTCTTATCCATGCTATACAGGCAGCTTAATAATTGTTTTGGTTGTATGAGAGTTATTCCGTATAGCATTTCTATTGGCCTTTACAGCCATAATAGTAACATTGTAATTTGCCAAATGTAGATATGGGGCAGACATTGCACGAGGGGTTGTTGAACTTCATGCTGCAGGCGTTGTTTGCATGAGTTTAAAGCCTTCCAATCTACTTCTTGATGCAAATGGTCATGCTGTGGTTTCTGATTATGGACTTGCTACAATTCTGAAGAAGCCTTCCTGTTGGAAGGCTAGACCTGAGTGTGACTCCGCAAAGATCCATTCCTGTATGGAATGTATAATGCTCAGCCCACATTATACAGCACCAGAGGCCTGGGAACCTGTGAAGAAGTCATTAAATTTGTTCTGGGATGATGGAATAGGTATATCTCCCGAATCAGATGCCTGGAGTTTTGGTTGTACATTGGTCGAGATGTGCACGGGTGCCATTCCGTACGTGGAGAAAACTCATTATTTACTCTAGCTTTTTTCCTTATTTTCGTCGATCTTCTTTTTCAAATTCCTTAGGGAAAAACTATGCTTGTGCAGTTGGGCTGGTTTAAGTGCAGAGGAAATCTATCGACAAGTTGTCAAGGCAAAGAAACAGCCTCCACAATATGCTAGTGTGGTTGGTGGTGGAATTCCAAGGGAATTGTGGAAGATGATTGGAGAATGCTTACAATTCAAACCATCTAAAAGACCTACCTTCAATGCAATGCTGGCAATATTTCTCCGTCATTTGCAAGAAATACCACGCAGTCCTCCTGCAAGCCCTGATAAGTAAGTTTGTTAAGTTATTATAACCATGACTGCATCTTCAAGGTTGGTTTTTATAATATCTGATTGAGCAGTTATGGTGTTTCTGATTTAGTATGGAAATGTGAGCTTGATTTTGAATGTGCTCAATGCAGAGTTTTCTTATTCAAGGAACATTTGTATAAACTACTTAATTAAGTATTTATTCAATTAGTACTTATCATATGAGAGCTTATTTCGTAAGTGCACAATTCAAGAAGAGTTTATTTCCATTTGTATATGCGAATCAAAAATCTATTTGCGTTTTCAACTGTTGTTTTTACCGTAAAATTAGAATCTGTTGATGGATGGGAATGAAGAGGAGAAAGGGTTACTTTCTCTTAAGCTTATATATATATATAAATGCAACTTTTTCGGTGAATATAGCTTTTTTCGGAATATTTATAGCGTCTTTTTTCTATAAACCAGTTGTTTCATCTTTACAAAATTTTAACTTATTTAATTTATTTCAAAAAAGTGTTCCTAAAAAAATTATTGCTGATAAAATTATCAATGTTATATATGATTGGTCATATAATCGTGGTTATATAGATGCCTTTTTTTAAGCATCTTTAATTGCGAGTGTAAGAAAGGTAGCTAAATTCAATTAATTTTTCGATAGACAAGTAATTGATAAAATTACAAATGGAATTGGGATTTCCAGTTTTTTTATAGGAGAGCTATCAAATATT
>Ga0315914_1010654_pt1 | contig 11357 bp, 5 predicted proteins | sample MpolenodulesMG_FD_203920 | JGI IMG/M metagenome (GOLD analysis project Ga0315914, IMG submission 203920) | Medicago polymorpha root nodule microbial communities from Los Angeles, California, United States - elongated nodules | ecosystem: Host-associated > Plants > Roots > Nodule | place: USA... | reverse complement strand
TTCAATGGCGCCAAAGGGAGAGAAGAAGCCAGCAGAGAAGAAACCCGCAGAGGAGAAGAAGTCCACCGTCGCAGAGAAAGCCCCGGCGGAGAAGAAGCCAAAGGCCGGAAAGAAGCTACCAAAGGAAGGTGGTTCCGCCGCCGGAGACAAGAAGAAGAAGAGAAGCAAGAAGAGTGTTGAAACATACAAGATCTACATCTTCAAAGTTCTGAAGCAAGTTCACCCTGACATTGGTATCTCAAGCAAAGCCATGGGTATAATGAACAGTTTCATCAACGACATCTTTGAGAAGCTCGCTCAAGAGTCTTCCAGACTCGCTAGGTACAACAAGAAGCCAACAATCACTTCAAGGGAAATTCAGACCGCGGTCAGGCTTGTGCTGCCCGGTGAATTGGCTAAGCATGCTGTTTCTGAGGGTACCAAGGCTGTCACTAAGTTCACAAGCTCTTAGATTTGAAAACTATGTCGTTTGTTATTGGTGTTTAGTTTCGTAGATCCGTTTTTAGGTATCATTTGTAGCTTTCCCCTGTTTTAAAGATGTAATTGAAGGATTCAGATCTTGCTGATCCTTCTTTTTTGAATTATAATGGTGGGATTGATTATATATGACTGCTAATATGTTTTTATAGTACATTGTGATCCGCGTATAATTTTTCGATTTTGTTAACATTTTTCAATTTTGTACTTAAATTTCCGAAAGTTTTTTTCTTTTTGTTAACTTTCAGTAGTAAATTTGAAAGGGATATTTAAACTTCACATGATCTTAAAATGAATTCTTTGAAGATAAAGAAATGAGGGGAATAGAACCGTTCGATTTCACTTGAAAGTTATAGTACAAATTGAATACAGAATTGAAAAAAGAGTACTTTTAAGCAAACCAAACAAGTACACTCTTCTACCATTCCAACCTGGCCACATGTGTAAACTGATTAAACCTACGCAACAACTCAATTTTCCACACATGAGTGAGCTTTACAATGCTACTTTACTTTTAAGCAATCTATTTGTTCTAAAATTGATGCTTTTTCTTGAAGAAAAATGTGTAATATTACATTGACGGTGAAAAATGGATTACATCATAAGGATAAACCTAACTATGCTAAATCCCACCTTTATCTTTTGATTCAATGATAAAACCCTTGTTTAAGCAGTGTTGCTCCTCTCTTGTTTGAAATTTGTTTTCTCTATTATACATGGATGAAGAAGAAAACGAAAGAATGAGGCTTTTCAAGTTACCTGTACTTTGGCGTATTTAGGCATGCTAACAATTTCATCCGTATACTTCTTGTATCACCCCGAATCTCAGTAATAAGAAAATTCTCACTACGGGTGGTACTTCAGCGACACCGGCGGGTGTTGTGAATGTGAACATCAAAATAAATCCTTCCACCATCTTTAAAAATGTCCTTTATGTTCCAGAACTGTCCACAAATCTTCTCTTCAAACAAAACTTACAATTTATCATACAGTGTAATTTTTCTAAGCAACCCTTGTGTATTTCACGACAAGGATTCGGGGAGTACGATTAAACATGCTAGAGAAGAGAATGACTTTTTGTCTTTTACTGCGTTGAAGAATTGAGCTGCCCGATTTTTGAAAAAATAATGTCCAAGTTGCAAACAATACCTATTCACTGGCTTGAGTGGGAGTGTTAGAGATTAGAGATATTAATAATCAACTATCCAAGTTCATTGTACAAGTAGACTATGTTCAATGTATTTTAGGAAATAGTGCTGGCTTATTTGCTCCCTTCATTTTCATTGTCATTGTCATTGGCATGTTTATATAGTGAGTATGCTACTACTGCTGATTGCAAAGGAATTGTAAGCACATTCAAACAAATTCTTGGATAATACTTGGGTGACATTGTGGTTGGTGACATTGGCCAACCACAATGCCACAAGTGTACAAAGAAACAAAAAAACATTGTGAAAGTGAAAGAAGAAAGACACTTGTGACATTATGGTTGGCCAATGTCACCAATCACAACGTCACCCAAGTGCTACCCCAAATTCTCTTCCTATTTTCACATTTCCACATGCTAGTAAACAAATCTAGAAGAATACTTTATTGCCAGATTGTAGGATGAATATACAACATTTTACCCCCCAAACTTTGGCATCAGGACAAATTAATTACCTAATAATCTCCAGCACAAAACTAGCTGGAAGTAGAAATATGCTATTATGATGCCAATCCACTGATCCGCATTTGTACATCGCTACTTGCTCGTAGATATATTTATTCAGAATTCTCTAGCTCTCCACTATATGTATTAGCTTGATCTGCTCTGAAAATCATAAATCACTACTAGCATCAAGTAGAAATTGCCATGGCTTATGACATTCCAGCTGCCCACCCATCTCCAGGTATGAAGAAATGCTATTGTGGTTTCCCCTGGCCCTGAAGCACTTGAACAATCTCATGCGCTCTAGATTCGATGCCTTTCAGGTACTCCGTCAGAATCCGTTGTTGGTAAGAACCTCCCTCCTTTGTTTTTCACCAGCGGCCAATGAGGAGAGAAAGCATGGACAGATCAAATGAACAACATCAGTTAAGGAGGAGATGGAAAAAAAGATGAACCAAATGAAGAAAGGTATAGCTTTGTCTCACAGTTCTAATTAAAGTGCGCTCCATTCGTTTCTTCAAGACAGCATAGAGCTCCTCTGGTGAAACATCCCCACCACCAATTGTCAAACCTTTGATCAAAATATTGTTCCATTCTTCTTCAGGAGCTGTGGAAGGGACCCAAAAATAGTTGATCTTGATTCAAGATATGCAAAATAAGTTGGAGATAAAAGGTGGTACACTATTAATCTAGATCAGACAAACATAAAGAAGATATACCATCTACAACATTGAGACTTCTGGGTGAACATAAGACTAAAAACATTTATCTAGGGGACATAACCAAAAGCTATAATACTGGAAACAGGAGGTTTATCAGTTTGCCAAAACTCCTTTCATATAATCTAGTCTCCTATGACTATTAATCAGTAAGTCATATTGGTTTACGGAGAAGGTGACTCAGAAATCACACTCTTGATTATATTGATATCGGTATGAATGATCAGTTTGGTGTTATTAAAGGATACAGAATACTAACCCTTATATACAAGAAAACAGAAACAAACGAGATAAAAAAAAACCCGAGAGTATAGAGCACACAAGAACACAGCAAAATCAATATGGTTCACCCTACAATCAAGGGCTACATCCTTAGAGAAAAAGCAAACATATTTCACTATGTTCTTGTGAATTACAGGTAATATTCAGTAAAGAACTCACTCACAGATTCCAATTGAGTACTCAAGTACAAAGCTTTATACCACTCTCTTTCTAGTGTTTACATAAAACTTTTTAAGTTAACTTTTTTACCATATTTAGACTATAGGGACTATAGTCCTCCTTAATACAAGGAAGAGAGAGGATGCGGAGGTATCACACAGATTCTCTCAAGTGCTCAAGAGAAAAGATTCATACCTCTCTCACTCTCTCACTCTCTCTAGTGTTTATAGAAAACTTCACATGTTAACTTCATTACTGAGTTCAGACTACTTGGGCTAGAATAACTACCAATGACCTTCAAATATTTGTTTCTATCACTATATGTTGATGCATACCACACGATGCCTCAACAAGTACTCAGGACCATAAAAAGATACAAATAGGACTGTTGTTAGATCAAACCCAATTGGAACAGACATAGAGATAAGATGATGCAGACATACACATAGAATGAAGACACTTAAACAAAAAAGAGTTCAAGCCAAATTCAACATAATTCTTTCTAGAAAACAAGGGATATAATTCTTATATTTAACTTTACAATTAGATGTTTTTTCTATAACATAAATGATTAGGATGATAAAGACACCTTGGATTATGGTTTCAAGGAATTGCTCATCCTTCAAAACTTCCTTCCCTGCAAGAACAATACAAAAAAATTCTAAATTAAATATAAAAATTCAGTAATCCTTCCAACCATGAAGATATGTTGACTAGCAAGAAGCCAAGAAGACAATATTATGACGAAAATGTTTGTCTTAAACTTTTGTTTTCTATGCATCAGCTGTGAAAATTGATATATGCAACCTTGTTTCAAATATTATATTGATAAGTATGTCTTCATAAGCAATGTTAAACAGTGTGATAAAAGCAACCCTGTCAAACCAGCTGTGAAATGATTTATTACTAATCATCTTAATTCGGTCAAGTTTATTTTCCTACTCGTCCTATTTCCCAATTTTTCTCCTGTTCAATTAAGTGCTTGAAATATGCAGAAAAAAAAGAAGATAACATAACCCTGTACATGACTAGTGTCATGCTCCCACAAGCAAATAATAATCTATTCAGATATAAACTCTGTGTATAGGGCACACCACTGACTATAAACAAACCTTTCATGGCATATGTGCGTTTTGAGAGAGAGTTGGAAGCATAAAGCTGCAAGACCTTTTGCAACATAGCCTCAAGCCCAGGCTTATCACCATCTCCCTTTGCCTGCTCATTATAGGCAACATACTGTTTAGTCTTAAGTAATATGTAATGTAATTACAATAGAAAAAGTGAGATATAGAAGTGTATGTCATATAAAGTGCATATCATAAACAAAATACACACCAAACCAAACATAGGAATGAAAATAGTAACTGTCGCACTTGCTATCTTTTTGACATATAAAAGCTAATGAGTTCTAAGGATAGTATAGATAAAAGGCAACGTTAACTGTTATTAGAGCAATGTGTCTACTGACAAATTTAATTATTACAGGTTAAATAAAAAGCAGTGGTGAAAAACAGACTCACTTGTCTTAGTTGTGCACTAACTTCAGCAAGGAAACCTTCATCCAGCTGTCCTGCTTGTTCCCTTTGATTTATTTCCTAATGATTATGATGAATTTTTTAAATAGTTAGACAAGATTTGCTGAAAATATATGTTAAAGGTCATAACAACCCATTGGAAAAAATAAATTATTAAAATAAAAGCTGGCCATTTAGAAGAGAAGAAAGATTATATATACAAATTTGTGGTTGCAGAGAGCCAATCACCTTCCATCACAAATACATGGGGCTAATTTCAATCAAGTGTGCATTAGAGAAATTAGAAGAATGCACAGGCATATTATGCTGTTCAATTTTGCTGAGTACCTATCACATTGATTAGTATTGTCACTGTTATAGTCATTTGGCCTCCTAAGTCTCATCTAATTGATTTTTCACAAAACCTGAAGGCGAATTAAGCTTAATGTTAACAGACTGATTACACTTGTCACCAAATATAGAAATGCAAAAATACAGTTTGCGTTCCAGCGAAACAGGCCACTCTTGCTAAAATCAATGAGAAACAAAAATACTCACCATTTCCATCAATTTGAGTGCCTGAGGATCTTTGGGAGGCCAAGAAATCTCTCCTTCATCATTAATCACGGGTTTTAAAACTCCCTTCAGGACATCTGTTGCAGATTCTATCTTTTCCTGCAAAGCAAGTACATAGTAATAAGATTATTGTCCAAAGAAGCAATGAAGAAAATAAAACCAACATTGAACAATACTCAAAGGAGTGAAGAGGGAGATATACCTTAGTCTTGTTAACTACAAGATCCACCACATTCATAACCGTTGCAGCCAATTCTTCGTAATCTTTCTGCATACCAACAATAAACAGAAATAAAAATAGTGTGACAATTATGAAAGAACTATACAGAAACTGTCCATGGAAACACTGACAGAGATTTAAAAGCATACTTTATCATCCTCAGACTTGCAAGTATCAGATCTTGCAGCAAGTCGTATCCAGAAGCCCGGATTGAAAGCAAGGATGTTTTCAACAACGAGTTTCTCAAGCTGTTTTCAAACGAAGCGAATATTAACAAACCTTATAAAAAATCTATCAATCAATAGCAATACTCATCTCTCACCAATAGCACCCTTTTGACTAAAATTTGTCTCTAAATATAAATCTCTTTTCAAATTACTAGATGCATATTTTTTCCTAAACATACCCCTAATTAATACTATTAACTTGTCTTGGAAATATGAAAAGTCAAGTTTAATGCGCATACAGACAAATGACAATTTGGTAATATTAACACACAAAATAGACACATTAATTGCACAAACAACTTTTCTTAAGAAATGTGAAAAATGCAAAGGGTGGTTACAAACAGGGACGGAGGGAGTAACTTTTATTTGTTTTCTGAAGTATTATATCATCAGTTGATTACTGCAATGGCTTATGATCAATAATACCACAGTATCAAGCTTAAATAAAGTTCTTTCAAGTACATATTTTCTGATGCAAATTTCTCTGCACATTTTGTACAAAAATAATCCATATAATTTTAAATTTTTTAGAAACAAATATATTCCTCTTACATGGCACATGTACGGTGTACCTATACCAAGGCTCAATTTGGCGAGACAAAATTTTGAGCTTATAGCGGATAACTTATAGCTTATAAGCTCATATGACTAAGATAGACCTGTTTGGTGTTAATTTTTTTCTCACAAGCTTATCATATTTTTTTACAGACTTAATAAATGTTTGAGCTTATAGGTTATCATTTTCTTTCTCAACATTGATTCTTTGTTGAAAAAAATTTAATTATGAACTAAAATATATTTTTGTCATTTTTGCATTGATCGGTTAGTTCAACTGCTAATTTTACCGAACAATTTGGGTTCAGTATGTTAGTTTTTATCCGCTATCTTCAGTTACAAGCTCATCCATTGTTAGCTAGCTTACCAGCTATCCGCCTAATTGAGTCCTAAATCATACTAGTTAAATGCAATTTTCCAGTAAAAAAAGATAAGTTAGAAAATCATACTTCACGAGGATTAGCTTCCCGAAGCATATCAATGAGATAATCAATTGCAACAGTCTTCTTAAAAGCTTCTTCCGCTTCTTGATTGGCTGCACATATCAAAGTTTTCCTGTTTTTAGATCCAAACACGCAATTTCATTCAAATCTACAATTTTCGATATCTACATCGAATATTAGAAATAATACCACACTAGAAAAGACATTCACAAAATAGTAATAACGGTATAGTAAAGTACCTCCTTCTCGAGTTCGAAGTAAAGAGTGTAAGCTTCTTTAAGCTAAGTCCGTGGTTGCAGAGAATCTGAATTTTCCGATTCTGAAGCAGTGTACGCTAAATTAAAGCATGGAAATGAAGTGATTAAACGAAATGCATAATATAAGGAATGGAAAGAACGTACTTGTTGTAGTAGTGGATATGATGATGATGATGATGAATGTGGATTAGGAAAAGAAGAGAGAGTATTAGTGGAAGCGGAGATAGAGAACACGTTCATTATTCTAATTCTTCAGCTGGAGCGAGGGATAGTTGGTTCGGTGGCGGGAGAGAGGTGTCTGATGACCCTTTGCGTATCCAAATCCCAACCATACAATACAACCCTCTCTCTCTCCCTCTCCCACAATTTTCTATTTTTATTTTTATTATTTATCCCAACAAAAAATAAATTTGAGTAAATATAATAGAAGTACATATCCAATGATTATTTTGTATTTAATATTTAATTAAAAGTCAGAGAATTTTGTGACAGCGATATGCAAATTCAAAGACCAAAATAACTATTTATTCAAAAATAAACTTGAAAACTCTAACTCTATGGGTGTATATCAATATAATATGGCGCACTTGTCTTCACTAACTTGTTTCTTAAAAACAAATTCTTATATTAACTTGTTTTTTCTTTACCAAACTAATTTGATTTTTGTGGAGGCATCCTCGTCTTTTAGACCACATATTTCAAGTCTAACATGATTACTAGTGACTCCATTGAAGATCGAACTTAGAACAACACTTTCTTTTAAAATGAAAAAAACATGTACATAAAGACCACAAACAAGGACATATAATTCAATCAAACGTATGTAATTCATCCCCACGGTTATAACACGCCCACAAAAAACAACTAACTACGACTGTTGACAATAGGACAACCACACCTCTAAGACAAAAGAACCCTCCACCAAAATTGGAGGAACTAAATGAGTCCACTAATGTGCTTTATGTCTATACCTTTCTTTAGTCGATCCTAAGCTATGTTCTTTTCAACTTAAAACAAGGCAACTACTGGAACGATAACCACAGAACCAATACTAACGAAAAAACTTGTTGAACTAACACAACATGAAGGCGTTATGCTCTGCATCTGTAACATCTCCCGAAGACTCTATTATATTGCATAAACGTGACCTAGCTTGAAATGGACTTTGAGAAATGGAATCCCATGGGAGGGATGGCAACATCATAAGTTGTAAGAGCTTGTAACCCAATAATGGGAAAGCCAAGTATGGAAGCCACATCAAGAATTGTCCAGATTATCATATCCTTGGAAAATATGAAATTATTAGAACTTACTGGCATATAGGCGAGGAAACCGTACAAACTTTCAATGTTGATTGTCATATCTACCTTCAACAACGTGATCATGTCGCAGATGCCCTGCCACTTCAAATCTTGCTCCTTAGCAACTTCTATTGTGGCAAGCCAAGTCAATTAGTCTGAGTGTGTGTTCTAAATTTGTTCGACTTCATCTCAACAGTGAACAATTCATAAACAAGGAGAGGTTTATATCCGGCGAATCCATAAGGAACATTTTAGAAGACACATTGGTCGTGCAAGGGAGAATGTTAATATGATCTTCAATAAGGCAGAGAGCCCCTGGATAGTTCACTTCAACATTTCCCTCACATTGGTCAAGGGTTTGGGAATCAGAAAAAGTTAGTCTCAAATGTTAGGGTTTTGATAAGGAAAAAAAAGCACTCGAGTGGACAAGAATATCAAGAAAATGCTTTTTAGAAAAGTGATGCAAAATAAAATAGAGAGAAAAAGAAATAGGAAGAAGTCACCTAATGATTACGCAAGCTTATCACTTAAATAGTTAAGAGGATCAAGATTACCATTAGCGTACCAAAATCGACAGGAATTAACAAGTTTTGCCCATTAGGGACTATTCTTAAAAACTAGGGGTGTTCATGGGTTGGATCAACCCAAAAAACTTAAAAATATGGGTTGGGTTGGGTTGGGTAATTGGGTGGGTATGGTTTCTAAAAATGGAAAAACCATAAAAATAAATGAGTTTCGGGTAAAACCTTACCCAAACCCAAAAAATCCACTTACCAAATAATGTTAATATTTTTTATCTTTATTTTTCATAGGGTAGAAGAAAGTTATATTTTCAAAACATATACATTGTACCTTATATATTGAAAATCAAAACATACTAGAGTTACAAATTAATATGTTGCACTTTTTGGTTATTTTGATACTAATACAATTTTATGTCATTCAACTTTAGTTTGTTGCAAGTATTTTATGATGGAGTTTATTATTTAATATTCTATGATGCATAAAATTATAGTAAAATAAATTAAACATTTTTTTTAAGAAAATTAAAAAGTAAAGTAATATTTTAAAATAAAATTATGAGGACTTTTCATTTAGTCATTTAATATTAAAAAAATAGAAAAATAAGTTGGGCAACTCATTACCCAATCCAACCCAATCCAAAAATTAGTGGTTTGCCCAAACCCACTCAATAGTATAACGGGTGGTTATTTTACCTCACCCAAGCCGGAGTACCCTATATGGTTTGATTTTGGGTTTGGCCAAACCCAACCCAAACCCACCCACGAACACCCCTATTACAAACTACTAAATTATGGAGGACTAAAATTATCATTAAAATTTTATAGGGTCTAAACTTGAAAACTTGTGATTTTATAGGGACTAAAAACATATTTGACCCAAAATTAAACTACATATGTTAAAAATTTAAAATAATTCTCTACGCTTTTCCAAATGACTGAAAATCATATAACATAGAATCAAAAGGAATACTTACACTAACTTCTCTTTCAATATAAATTGTCATGATATTATTTAGAATTAATGTCTCAAAACTACGTATCATACATTTCTTAAACAAATAAAATATCAACCATTTGATAAGATCCAATAGTATATTTGTTGTTAAAGTAAATTAAAGAAATCAAAAAACATAATAAGAAATGTGTATTTAAAATTAATGGTATATTTGTAATTACCCACATAAAAAAATATTAAAAAAAAGATAAAACTTAGGTACAATTCTTTAGGTGCTTTTTTTTTGTTTTGTTTTGAAAATGCTAAAATGGAATATATTACCAAATCAAAGAGTCATTCCTAGCATAAGGCGTACCAAGGAACAAAACAAACGGTCTGAGACAAAAATTACAGAAGGGAAACGAAAACAGCAAAAACAAAACTAAGATGAAAGAAAGTAACAGTTAACCATAGCCCAAAACTGCTAGGGGGTTAAGTCACCATCCATGGTAATTGAGGAAAAATTGAACAAATTTTTCCTTCAACCACGAGAAAGAAAGTAACTTAATTTTGTCCACTAGCCGCAAGATTGGGCACTCTTTTCCAGTGAAGATCCTATTATTTCTTTCTTTTCATATTTCCCACACAGTAGCAAACCAAATGACACACATAAAAGAATGCCGCACCCTTGGTCCTCCGCCACCAAAACCGAATTGATTGAAGTGATCTGAAGCAACAAACGGTAAGGCCATAGAGAGACCAATCCAATGAAGAATGTTGTTCCAAACCGACCCAAAAAACGAGCAATGAAAAAATAAGTGGTCGACAGTTTCCAAAGAACCACACCCAGCAACACACAAACAAGAGTCATGATTTATTGCACCACGCCGAAATAAATTATCCTTAGTTGGTAACCTATATCGAAAACAAGCGCCAAGCAAAAACCACAACCTTCAGAGGTATATCCTTATGCCAAAGAGACTTCACAGCCACCGGGCTGTCAGCTGTGTGCTAAGATGTCAGATGATTGTAAGCACTACGAACAGAGTAAACATTTGATTTTTTCAATGTCCAAAGCCACCTGTCTTCTTTGTCAACCTGCAAAGTCACATTTTGAAGCAATAAACAGAATTCCCCCACCTGCTCCTCCTCCCACGCAAACAACCTCCGCCTCCACTTCCACGCGTCACCATTTACCTCCCACCCTAACTGGAACATCTCAAAAATAGACACCCATTTGGACATTGATAAGTCAAACAGTCTACTAAATCAATCTCTAATTGACACCCCACCAATCCACACATCCGACCAAAAATAAATATGTTTACCATTCCCCACCAACCAAATAGCATGGTCACGAAACCAAAGCTCCTTGCGCAGGGCAGCAATGGTGCGCCACCATGCCGAGGCGTGCCTCCCACCATCCAACAAAAAATCACCCTCCTCTCCGTACCTCGCCGACAACACCCTATACAACAAACTCTCCTTCTCCACCAACAACCTCCAACACCACTTCCC
>Ga0315914_1010653_pt1 | contig 11357 bp, 5 predicted proteins | sample MpolenodulesMG_FD_203920 | JGI IMG/M metagenome (GOLD analysis project Ga0315914, IMG submission 203920) | Medicago polymorpha root nodule microbial communities from Los Angeles, California, United States - elongated nodules | ecosystem: Host-associated > Plants > Roots > Nodule | place: USA... | reverse complement strand
GTGTTGCTTACCCACTAAAAAAAGGGTGAGAGTTTGAAGGTTTTCTAGTTCCCCAATTTCCACAGGCAACTCGTTTATGTTAGTCCCACTTATATCAAGGTGACGTAAACTGACTAAATTTCCAATATGTACTGGCAATTCAGTGAGTCTCCAACAATCTGATAAAATCAAGGTCTGCAAATTGTAAAGGTTACATGTTGTATCAGGCAAGCTTTCGATGTTAGTGAAGGAGATATCTAGATACCGCAACTGTACCAAATTTCCAATTGAATCAGGTAGCTTGGTGATGTTTAAATACCCTGATAGCGATAACACACGCAACCTTTTTTGTGATGGTAGAAAATCATCAACCACCTTGAAGGATAAGTAATTGATCCCCCACATCGTGGAGCAAATGCATAGGAAGCTTCGCAAGCATTTGAAATTGTGTAATTTTTCAAACTTCATGGAAATGTCATAGCTTTCTTGGTTATATGAGAAGTGACGAACATTTTCAGGGATGTCACCACATTCAAGCCTGCAACAACTTTTTCCTGATACAAATGTAGCTAAATCATTGACAAGGTCATGCATGACAAACTTTTCTCCATGAGCATCATCGCTTAATTGTTGAATTAACGATCTTGATAACAATTCAGCAAAACAATCATCACCAACTTCCTCCGCCTCCTTTTTGCCTTGAGAATAATCAAGGAAGCCTTCTGCCATCCACAACAAAACCAATTTTTTCCTCTCAAGTGGGTAATCCTTTGGAAAAATGGAACAATAAGAAAAACATCTTTTCAAATGAGAAGGAAGATATTGATAACTCAAATGCAAAGCAGGCAAAATTTTATCATTTTCTAAGTTCCATAAGTTGCTGTTCAAAATTGAAGTCCACTCCTTTTCAACTACCTTTGAATGCATAAGTGCTCCAAGTGTTTTGGCAGCTATTGGTAATCCACCACATTTTTTAGCGATCTTCCTGCCAATGTCTTCTAGGTTTGGGTGTTTGTCGCGATCACAGTCCTCACTGCCAAATGCATGCTTCGAGAGTAAAGACCAACAATCTTCATGAGATAGAGGTTTTAATTCTTGAATATGATCTGTGGGTGCCACCTGTGCAACTTTTTGTTGGCGTGTTGTTATAATCACTGAACTTCCAGGTTTTCCATCGTTCAGGGGACTTACTAGCTCATCCCAATCATTGTGGTCGTCATTCCACAAATCATCTAACACAAGCAAAAATCTTTTCTCCCTTGTTTTCTTTTTCAATTCAACTTGAAGGATATCAAGATTATCGCTTTCCCAAACCTTTGAAGCATCTGATGTTGTATTTCTAACAACAGATTCAAGGAGAGACTTGGTTACTCTCACAATATCAAAATTCTCGGATACACAAACCCAAGCTTTGAAATCAAAATGTTGTTCAACCTTTTCATCATTGTAAACAAGTTGTGCAAGGGTCGTTTTGCCGACACCTCCCATGCCTAAAATTGCAACAACACCTAAATTATTATTTCTACTGATGTCATTGTCTGATACCAGCATATTGATGAGTCTATCCTTATCATCTTTCCTACCCACCATGACAGATTCATTCACCACTGAACTTGAAGGGGTTCTACGACAAACTTTACTACTTACAGTTCTTTGCAAGTCAAGTGCATCCTTCTGCTGGGCAAAAGTTTTCAGCCTTTTACAAATCTTCTCCATTTCAGAATTGATCTCTCCATTTGAGTTTGTAGTTGAAAGCAAATTCCGAAACTGATTTGTAATGTGTTCCTCTGCTTGTTTATTCTCCACCTTGCATCGCAATGCATTGTAGTTGATTTGATTAAGCAAATCCTCAGCATCAAAGATTGCATCTTTTAACCGATCCAACCATTGTTTGATTCTGGGGTCGAGGATCTGCTTCTCCTCTGCATCATCCAGTACAAACTGAAGAGCAAGAAGTGTTATTTCCATCTCTTCCATCAATGATTCGTTCAACTTCATTTGTTTTCTGATATAATCACGAAACTCATTTGAAGTTAGTTTCTCCACTAAGGTTTGAAGAGTAGTAGACAGAAATGCACCTCCAACCAAAGCTGCAGCCATCTGAGATTGGTATAGTAAAGCAGCAAGGAAAAAAGTTTTAGATGAAATTTTGAAGGAAATTAAGAACTATGAAGATTGAAGTGAAGAAATAATTGAAAGTTAGGAGCAAAGACTCGCATGTGAATGAATGATTGACAGTGCATACAGTAAAGGTAGACTCAAGAAGACTTATTTGTTGCGTAAGAAACAAAATTTGAAAGCTGGAAAGCAAAGTTCATTAGCGATTAATGGACCCACATCCAAAAATAATAATTGACACAGAGAAAAAGGAAAAGTGCACACTCAAACAAAGAAATCGAGTTTAATCGCATGTTTAGTCTCTTAGTTTATTTAGATTTTAAGTTGGTCATTTACGTTTTAAAAGTTTCATGTTGGTTCCTTATGTTTTAATAGTTTTAAGTTGGTTCAATACATTACTCACATTGGAATAAGTTAGTTCCTTCTGGTCACTTGACTGTTCAAAGATTCGAGCTGACAATATGGGTGATGGAATTTCACTTGTTTAGAAAATGAGTTTTAAAACTTTTTTTAAATTTTTTGTTTTATTAAACTCAATATCATGTCACGGAAATGACTAACTTATTCCAACATGAGTTACGTTTTGGACCAACAAACTCTTAAAACGCAAGAAAAAACTTGAAACTTTTAAAACATAAGCAACCAAACATACAGTTAAGCGAAGAAATTGGAAACTTTATGTGCATTTTTACTATAAGAATTGCTTTAGGAAAGAGATAGTAAAAGTCCTCTCATGAGAGTCATATACCAGTGTCATATTATCCTTTTTCTAATGACCTGTGTTAAAGATTAAAAATAATGTAGTATTATAAAGTGTTTATAACATATCTTACCTAAATATAATGTAGTATTACCCAGCAGAAGAGATAAATGTAAATCATTTGGTGATAAGTATATCATTGCTGAAAAATATGATATTATTTGGCTTAATTAATGATTTGGTCTCTTAAGTTATTTGTTGGTTACATTTTGATCCCATAAGTTATTAACGTTACAATTTGGTCCCTTAAGTTAGTATCTGTTAGCCAAATAAATCCTCACCGTCTTTTGCCAAAACGTTAAATAGGCACATGTGAACGGTAACGTGACAAATTGCAATGTGTATCCACCTTAGACATTGGGTTAACGGTTTTGACGGTAGGGATTTATTTGGTTGACGAAAGATAGCTTAAAGAGACCAAATTGTAACGTTAATAACTTATGAACTAAAATGCAACCAACAAATAACTTAAGGAACCATATCATTAATTAAGTCATATTATTTCAAAACACGGATCTGCTAAGAAAATATGATATTATTGCATGGGCCCAAAACAAAGACTTGGTAAAGTACGGAGCAAAGAAATTTAGGAGCTATGGTAAAAGACTCAACAGGACTTAGCATGTGAATGAACGGACAACAGTACTATTTTTGGATGGTTGGCAGTACATGTGAATGAATATTTTCGGACAACAGACAACATTTAATTTTTCAACTTTCACGTTTTCACGGGAAAAATTAAAAGCGTTAATCCATTTTTGATGTCGTTTTCGCTTACACGTTCCGGACACTTAGCTCTATCATAATCTATAGAAAATTCAAGTTTCAACCACCTCAAAATCATTTTCCAAAATCTCACATAATCGCTTATTTTCAAAAACGCTTAAACATCGACTTTTCAAACGAAAATCCATTTTCTCTCAAACGACTAGACTAACACAACCACAACGTAAAAACAGAAATTATACTAAGTCTAACTCACCCAACAACACCAAAAGCTCAGTCAACAACCTCATATATCAAAAGTTCATTTTGGTCCTCCACAGGAACAACTCCACACAAATTTCACCAATTGAAACAACAACTTCACAAAAATGAACACCCATGATACAAATCAGCAACAACAACATATCCAATTCAACAAAAACTTCATCTAAACGTGAATTCATCACAATCAACAACAACAACACTAATTTATGCCAATTTGAGTGAAAATCAACAAAATCTCTTATAACCACAATTCAAGTATGTAAAATCAACAACAACAGCAACATGTTTAGCATCAAATTCACATACCCAAACATAGCATCAAAATTGGAACACAAATTTCAACATATAAATTCACAATAATCACTTTTCACAATTAAACACTTATGAATTTAAGTAGAAAAAGATGATTATAACTTAAATTATGAATGGACACTGTCCCCCTTACCTCACAACAAGCAAATCCTAGCTTTGACTTCACTTTTGCTCCAACCTCTTGAATCTCTACCCTTTTCTAATTCCTTTCCAAAGTTTTCTCCTCTCTGACCTTTGTTCTTGCTCTTTCTCTCTACCTCCAAAAGTTTGTGAATTGTGTAAATGACCTAATTTCTCTAAAGATTAGAGTTTATATAGGCTTTACATAAATAGGCCCAACTCTTAAATGTCTTAATGGCCTTAAAGTTCTCCTTAACTAACTCACAAAGTTTCTACTCACTTAACAGATAGAAAAATAACAAATAATTACCGGCTCTTAATTAATCAAATACCCCACTGCACAAGTAACTTAGTAAAAATAATCTCTGCTACTAAAACACTACAATGCCTCTAAGTCACAAAATGACTAAAATGCCCCTAAATCCAAAATGACTAAAATACCCATCTAACACCAAAATTCACTAATCTCAACCAAAATACACACAGAGACAAATAATCACATACAAGCACAAATAAACACACATAATAATTAATTAAAATAAATCTAGCTAAAATTGGGTTGTTACAGTATATACCGTTAATACTAATTATACAAAAACTAGAACTTTTACCTGTGCTACCGCCCGAGTAATAAACAATGGAGAAATTAATATATTGCAATAAGATCCATTACATAGAAAATAAAATAATTCAAAACAGATGTTCAAACATTTTAGAATATCACTTTACATACTACATTTGAAGTGGTGTTGATACAATCCCCATTGTCATCCGTTAATAATATCTTCAGACCATCTTTTGATGTAACACGTGAGATTGCAACATATAGCTGACCATGCGAGAACTCAGATTCTAGAAGATATATGTCAACTTGCTTAAGTAATTGCCCTTGACTTTTGTTATAAGGTGTTACAAGTGTATATGCAAAATCATCTTAGCAAAAATAAAAGTACACTTTATGGCTGCAACTATATATGCAAAATCCATATAGCTTGTAAATGATCGAGATAATTTCACGTACTTTAAACATATAGGAGAAAATACCTCATTATATAATAAAAAAAAATCTCATAATGATAATATCCTATAAATTCAAAATACATGAAAACTCAATTAAATTATTCAAATTCTTATGTCATGGTGCCTGATCTATTATAGAGAATAGGATACTACTGAATTTTTCATCATTATAGATAGTAGACTGTTTTTTTTATTTTCAAAACATTGGTAATATATTAATAATATTTAAAATTTATACTTGCCCAAATATAGGAGTGGAAATACCGTATTTTTTTTAAAGAGCAAATAAAATTTCATTAATATTGTAGCACAAGGTGTGCCAGCAACACATGTAAGAGATTACATCTGTATGTACCAAAATTGATCAAAAACAACCACTACAATCCCAACCAAGAGATAAGGAAAATTCACCCCAAAATACAAAAGATTAAACTACAGTCTACACTACTACATGACAACAATGTTCACAAACTGCCAAAGCACCCCCCATTTTGCCAACACAGCAAGCTCTAAGGAACCTCAGCTACCACCACTTCTTAACCTCTGCCGTTATGAGCTGCACCAATATGCAAATACCAAAGCACCTCCATGAGCTAGTCGAATAGACAAAGCTAGAAAACAGAATCTCACATAAACACCCACTTGAGGAACCAACTTACAACAAAAAGAGAGGGACTCCAACGATCATGTAAGAAACATTGTGACACCTTGTTTCCAAAAGCTGCAATACCACACTCCCAACAAAATATTCAGATGAAGCAATGACATAAGTGTGATATCCTTGATTTTAAAATATGATCTGATAAATAAAAATTTACTTTATCATTTAGGGACATGAAATTTATTTAAAAAATAATAATTTCTATATCTCAAAAAAAATAAAATTATGTTGTGAATTCGGACAAAATCACACCAATGAATATCAAAGATGTGTGGAGCAAAGGAAGTGGTAATCAATGGATAAAGTGTCTCGAAACAACAACAACAAAAACAGACCTAAATCTAAGTGTAGAGCAACACCACAAGCATAATCAAAGCAATAAAGATAAGCAATGAAAGAAAGGAACAAACACACCAAGATGGTAACCCAGTTCGGTCCAATATGACCTACCCTGAGGGAGAGAGCAACCCTCCAATCCACTAAGATGAAAGTGTTACAAATGGGTTGCAAGAGATTAGCTTAAAAGCTCACAAAAGAACAAGACTTAATTTCTACCTATTTTCATATCACCCACACTCTCAATGAATCCTAAGAGAAAAATACAAAAGGAAGCTTTTGATCCTTCCAATGGTGAAATCTCACTACCCAAGGTGTTTACAATATTTCCCAACCCAAGAGAACCTCACTACAAAGACACTCAACCCTAAAATTACCTTCTTTTGTAATCCAAGTTTCTCTCACTTCAAGCTCTCCTTTAAAAACTGCAACGAAACACTTATATAGTACACAGTGACAGACGAAATCGCGCCGCGCCAGTGAACAATCGTGTCACGATTGAAGCGTACGACACAAGGTACAACGGCCTTATCCAGAAATCGTGTCACGCCAGTACTAAATCGCGCCACAATTTTCCTCCAGCAGAAACCATCCATTCTGCCAAGAAAATTATGACACGCCACTCAAAAATTCGTGCCACGATTATGAGTTTCTTGTAGGAATTTTTAATTGATTAATTATTTATTTTAAAGTGTTATTATATTTTAATAATTATTTAGCTTTTCTTTTGACTTGGTGTCCTATGTGTTTCCTATTAATACTCCAACTTCATGCACGTTTTTTTATTTATTACACTACCCGGTCAAAATAGCAGTTGCAATTCACTTGGTCATAACATTGAAAGCTTTGAATCATTCTTAGACAATTTCGGTTACAATTTTCCACATAAACAGGAATTAATTCTTACTTGTATTTGTGTATTTGTATCATATATATGTGGGTTGGTGAGAGAGAATGGTGTGGAAAATATTACACAGACTTAATAAAGCTTCTTCCTTCTCTTGTTTCACCATCATCTCTAATAACAAATATAAAGAAATTAAGTTCTCTTGAGCATCCAAAAAGTGGTTCATGAGATCTTGTTAGTTCACGTGCGGTGTTAGCAAGAAGTGATTGTTGTATCTTGGAAGGTATTAGCTGTGAGACCTACTGCATCGAATAATCTATTCGGGGTGGCGAAATAGTCTTAAGCCCAGTGCATTTTGCACGCCTCAGTCAATAATCGATAAGTTTTCTATTCTCTATTTAATTTGATGAAGAGTCGTATATATTTGTGCTTATATTGGTGTTCTATTTATTACTTATAATAATTCTATGTCTAATTTTTCCTACAATCTTAAGAGTATTTTGTTGACATGGAATTATTGTAATTATTATTATTATTATAGGTGAAATTGCAGAGAATTTAATTTGCTCGTGATATTTGTTGAAATGAAATCATGTGTTCAATTGATAAAGCATGGTGTGATTGAAATTGTTGTAAGTTTTTAATTATTCTCCCTTTCGAGTCATCCACATAGAGTTCAGGTACATGCTCTCATTTTTCAACACTCAAATACTGTTTTTGTGTTGAGAAACTATAATTGTATGCTGAAATTGTTTGGGTGTGATTGGTGTTGTCTTTATTATCATTTAATGAATTCATTAATTGTAAATTATCCTCCATGATTGAAATTTACTGGTGAAGTTTGATATATGTGTAAATGTTTATTCTATAAATGTGAATAAAATAAGTGACGTGTTGAAATTATTAATCGTTTGATTCTATACTTGCTTTTCCTTGTATTAGCGGTGAATTTGAACTACAATATAATGACTTATTTTGCTAGCAATGGAGATATCTTTTGTATAATGCCATAAAATTTGATTGTGATTTATTTTAATAAGTATTGACTTATTTTAGAGTTGGAATTTTCTGAGCTTGCTTGATATTTTTTAAATATGTTGAACATTGCTGATTTACTTGATTTAGAATAAGTGAAAATGATCCTTTTGGATGAGAACACTGATTTTATCATTGTAATTAAAATATTCTACTAAGGCGTGTTATAATGTTCCTATTGTTTCAAGAAATATTTGTTGTGGATGAAAAATCTGTTTTGAAGAACTATTGTTTAATTTTATCATTAATAGTTTTAACTGAATAGTTCTATTGTTACTATCATGTTTAATTATTTTGAGACCATGATAGTAGTTAACATGCTCTTGAATTAATAAAAAGCTGATAGGTTGTGTTGGCATGAATCAGTAAACGAGTTTTCAAATTAAATACACTTGTTAATGCAGAATCCCAAACTATATATTTTGTTGTTGTTGGATGCTTATGTAAAATTGTGTATTGGTTTCTTGTGCCAATATGCTACATGTATAGTTCAAATCTCTTTCATCACATTTGTGTCATTTATTCTTTATGTGACAATTTGTTGTTTTGATCGATATGAAACTTTCTCAATATGTGGGGGCTATACATGTGTAAACTCGATTTAAGAAACTCATGAAGGTAAATATAATGATATGCATTAGTGAACAAGTGCAATAGATATGTTGTCGCTTAGAAAGAATCTAAGTAGACCTGGACATATATTTGTCACACTTACTAAACTCATGAGATATATATTGAGATACAACTTAAAATATATTGTTGACAAATTATGGACTATCCATTGTATTAAAATAATACAATGATGTTTTGAAGTGAAAATATATATTTGTATGGATTTGTTTTCCCTAATGTGGAGGTGTCGTCACTTAAAAAATAATTCAAGTAGACTTGAATAAAAAAATTAAAATCACACATGAATTTATATTTACCCAATGTGGGGGTGTTGTCGCTTGAAAGCATTTTCAAGTAGGCCTGTGCAAATAATCTAAACATATATTAAATTTTCTCCTATGTGGGGGCATTGTTGCTTAGAATTTATTTAAGCAAACCTATGATAATATATCATAGATGATTTGATAATATATATGAGATACTGACTGAGAGACGTCTTGGTCAATGTATTATTTATGATTTGTTGATACAGTTGTTGTATAGTGAAAAATATTTATACATCGAAGGGGGATGGATTATGTCCAATACAAAAATTGAGAGTGATGGTAACCCAACATAAATTGTGAAAATTCGCAAGGTTATGTTCATATGGGTAAAAACAAGTCGCTTGTCAATTTGTTGAGATACTATCCATCATAATTTTTAGAATTCATCCCTATGGTGTAGGATAGTGTATACTACAGCGTTGAAGGTTGAGTTTATAAACTCTTAATAAATCTATAGCTCGTATATTTGAGTGGTGTGCTTGACTATGGTGTACACTTGATAGATTTACCTATATGAGTGTTGGAGGTGGGGCCGCCTCTATGAAAGTTTGGTCAGACTTTCTAGAGCCACTCATGAAATCCAGGCATAGAACAACTTTGGACGAGAGATCAATGTGAGTGATGAAGTCACTGATTCACATAAGGAATGAGGTTCATAGAGGTTATAATCTCACCGACATTCTAGTGGATCAAATTTCATTTGCTCTATGTGCTAGTTCATAGTCCAAAAGACACTAGTACTTATGCATTGATATTTCACGCTCTTGGGAATACCTAAAACTTTAAAATAAATAATTGTGGGGGATTGTAGGAATTTTTAATTGATTAATTATTTATTTTAAAGTGTTATTATATTTTAATAATTATTTAGCTTTTCTTTTGACTCGGTGTCCTATGTTTTTCCTATTAACTAGCTATATAACCTGTGCGTTGCACGGGTTTGATTATAATACGTACTTGAAATATTTGTACAGATAAAAAAATAATAATAGTGATAACCATAATCACAGAGTTAAATGATTGACATTGTTTTAAAATATGTTGATATTGTTATGTTTAATATTAATCCTTCTTTTTTGGTTTGTTAAAGTGAATATATAGGATAATATGCAACTAAAAAACTTGTAACCCATCAATTTAATAATTTAAATTTTGCGTTAATATTGTATTGAGTGAGAGAGTGGTAAATAGTTATCGAATATGAAGAACGAAAAAGGCAGTTGAAAGATCAATTAAGAAAACAAATGTTTGACGTAGTTTTTTTATAATAACAATCATTGATTAAGGGTCTAAGATCGAAGATAGAAGTTCAAGGACTTAAACCTTTTATAAATAGAAGATAGAAGTTTAATGATATCTTCTATTTCTAGAAGATAAAACATATAAACTTTTTTTCAAATGATAGAAAACTCTTGCCTAAGAATCTCAAAATTTTAGTTTCCAATAAGAAGTTTTGTTTCTAGAAGTGTAACTCAAGTTTAGAATTAGAAAATAGATGGATAGATAGAAGATAGATAGAGGATAGATAGATAGATAGATAGATAGATAGATATAAATAATAGATAATGATATAGTATAATAAAATATATAAATTCAATTGAGAATAAAAAAAAGGAAGTTTCTCACCAAAATAAAAAAACAAAGGAAGCTATTGTAAAAAAAAAAAAAGTAAGAAGCTACCTACATATAATAAGAGATATGATATTTGTACAACTATTTTATAACAACTTTTGTGATAATTCTCTCTCTCATACTCACATTATATTTTTTACTTTCTCCCTCTATTACTTTAATTTTCGTGTCAATACATAATTTTCTTTAATAAAAACATGGTTTTTTATTTGGTTGTCAAAAAAATAGATGTTCAAATTACATCATGACTAAAGTATTCTCACGCACCCACTCCACTATGAGGCAGCTTTGACACTTTTTCTTTTTCTTCCATCCATATCATTTGAACTATGCATATGATTGGCTTTATGATTCAAAAACTTAACTTATAATCAAATGTGGTTCGTCATCATTTCTTTTTGGTTGACAAAATACATGATTTACACTTGAAAATTCCAAAAATAAGAAAACTATAATTACTCAATTACCTATGTAATATAATTAAAATGAGAAATGGAAAAGGAAAAAAAATCAAATTCTCAATTATCTGATGAAAAATAAAAAGAAAAAGAAATTTTTCCAAAATTACATACATTTTTACTCTTTTGAGGTGTTTTGTAGTCGACATAC